>ERZ773060.105-NODE-105-length-39496-cov-12.3943_pt1 | contig 39496 bp, 29 predicted proteins | sample MGYA00580628_ERZ773060 | MGnify/ENA primary metagenome ERZ773060 (study PRJEB29015, sample SAMEA2738019) | human oral metagenome | biome: human oral; feature: human-associated habitat; material: dental | place: China | collected 2045 ... | reverse complement strand
GATTGACTGTGCCGTGATCGGCGCGACAACACGGTGATCGGACACGGCGTGTTCCGGTTCGACGGCGTTGATTCGGGCTCGACGCGTCGGGCGGACTTGGTCGATGTTGTCGGGCGGACTTAGTCGGAGTCGTCGGGCGGACTTGGTCGGACTGCGACCGTCATGTCGGCGTCGCTCCGGTGTCTTGTCGGCGTCGTTCTGGTGTGCTCGCCGGCGTCGCTCCGGTGTCTTGCCGACGTCGCCTTGTCCCTGATCGAGAATGCCGCGCTGCCTTGGAACTCGTTTTGGAAGCGCGGCGCTAGCACGCCGCGTGGAGTTTGGCCAATAGCGTGATTGCGGGCCCGCAGGTGTCCAAATGCCTTGCAATTACTCATACCGTAGATGGACTTCGAGGCCTAAAAGTTACGCATCTCACTTAAAACGCGCCACTTAATGCCCGAATTTACGCCAGTTTGCCGTGAAATCCGCTAGATTACTGAAGTAGTGGCCCATCCGGGCCCTTCACTTCAACGAAAGGTATGGGTATGTCCATCAACCGTACTGAACTTATTGCCAAAATTGCCGAGAAGGCGAGTCTGTCGAAGACGGACGCCGACAAGGCCGTTGCCGCGCTCCAGGACGTCTTGGTCGATTCGCTCTCGAAGGGCGAGGCGGTCAAGATTACGGGCCTCCTGGCTGTGGAGCGCACGGAGCGCGCCGCCCGCAAAGGGCGCAACCCCCGCACCGGCGAGGAAATTCAGATTCCCGCCGGTTACGGTGTCAAGCTGACCGCCGGCTCTGCTCTGAAGAAGGCCGTGACGGAATGATCGCGGGCCAGGCCTGCGATCTCGCGAGCCTGGACTGCGAAAACCGATTTTTCCACCGCGAGTAGAGGCCTCGAGCGTCGACTCACGATCTCAAAGTTGATCGAGAATGTCGACGGCGAACAGAGGCCGTTGCCACGAAAACATTGACGTGGCTGTGAATAAAAGCCGCAGTTGAGCGGCATCGCTCTGAAAAGAGCCAATGGGGTCCGGGTCTGGTCCGGACCCCATTTTTATTTTAGGAGCCTTTTTGTCGGTGGGCTTGGGGCGGCGGATTCGCGGGGCGGTCTTGTGGATTTGAGCGGCGTTTTGCCGACGGCGTCTTGGGGCTGGTTGGTTTGGGTGATGCTTTGCCGGCGGCGTCTTGGGTCTGGCTGGTTTAAGCCGTGCTCCGGCGCTTCGGGCGCGGGCTCGTTTGCTTATGAATCGGTTTGCCGACGGGCCAGAGCCGTTGGGGTCGGTTATGCCGGAGAGTCGGATGTTGCTTTGACGCCGGCTTGCGCCACGCGTACTGCGGTGGGTTGTGTCGGAAAGGCGGCGTGTGCTTTGGCGTCGGCTTGTGCCACGCCTACCGCGGTGGGGTTGTGTCGGAGAGGCGGGGTGTGCTGGCGATTTGGTTTGTAGACGGTTGCCGATAAATTCATTCTTAAAATTTAATCTTTACCTTATATTTAGCGGAAAAATATTCGAACAAAAACTTGACATAACACTTCTTAAGTTCTATAATGGAAGTGAAAGGTGAGAGCCTGGGGTTGAAGGAGGCCGTTGACATGAGCGCCGACGTTGGCATTCTTGACGTTGCGTCCGCTCGGAGCGGAGCGCATGCGTCGACCTTCAGCTTGCTCAACGGGAGGGAAGGGCGAATTCCGGTTGCCGGAGAGGGGCGCGGATTTGGCGAGTGCCTTGCGGAGTTGGAAGCGCTTGTCTCCGAGTTGGGAGAGAAGGACGTCTTCGGATTGTCCGACGAGCAGCTTCTGTCAGGTGCGCAGGCTCTGGCCAAACTCGCCTCTCGTTTAGGCGCTGTGCGCGGGCGGATGCTCGTAGCCATCGACGAGAAGCGCAGCTGGCGGTCTTCGGGGATGCATACGCTCATTCAATGGAACGAGAGGTCCTCTGGCCAGTCGCCGAAGGCCGCCACAAGGGAAATCAAACGGGCCCGCGCCTTGGAAGAAGATTTGCCTGTCCTGTCGAGAGCGCTTAAAACCGGTGAGATTTTTGCCGAGCACGTCGACGTCGTCCGCAAGGTTTTTTCCACCCCGATCTTGAAAAAGGCCGTGAACGGCGAAGGAGTTCAAGAAGAGTTCATTTCCTGGGCGAAACGTTGCGGGGCACGGGAATTTGAGCGGCGGGTCAGAGCCCGCGCTTTGAGAGACGATCCCGCTTTGGGCGTTGAGCTTGAAAAGTCGGAGGCGAAAGACGAGCGGGTCGCTTTCGCGCCCGAGGGACTCGGCATGCGCGTCACCGGGTGGCTTTCAAGCGAGACGTCTGCAATCCTGGACACCGCGTTGAGTGCTCTAATGGGGCGCAAAAGCGTGGACGATGCGAGAACCCTGCCTCAGCGTCGTGCGAGCGCCTTGATTGAGCTGACGAGCCTCAAACTGGACGAGGGCAGCCTGGGCAGAGGCGCAAGAATTCGCCCGCACCTGTCCGTTCACGTGCCTTTGGCGACGCTTGTGGGGGCGGAAAGGGCCGCTCGACCGTGCACGTCGTTGGATGTCGGTCTTTCCTCAGACGAGCGTGGCGACCAGAACTGGGACGCCGCCGAGAAGAGGCCCGTCGGCGAAATCGGAGAGCGGCCTGATTCTTCGCGCTCCGAGCTTGAAATCGGATCGTTCAAAGAAGAAGTCGAGTTGCTCGAAGGGCGAATCCGATCGTTCGAAGAAAAGCGGCAAACGGCAGGGCGAAAACTCGATGGACATTGCGAGGCCGGCGGCGGGCAGGGGCGCATCGGCCGTTGCCTCGATCAGGTTCGCGAAGAAAGCCGGGAGCTTGGAAAGCTTCTGGCGGTGATGTCCGCCGCCGTGGACCTAACCGCTTTGAAGGGGCTTGAACCGGCGACGCTAGACGATGGTTCGGCTTTGTCGATGACCCAGTTGGCGCGATTGATGTGTGACTCGTCGGTCTCCCGCGTCGTGTTTTCGTCAAGCGGCGAAGTGATGGACGTCGGACGCGAAAAACGTCTGTTCACACCTGCGCAGGCCAGAGCCGTCGTCGCCAGGGATCGAACATGCCGTTATCCGGGGTGTTCCGATACGATTGCCCGCGGGCAGATTCATCACGCTTTGCCTTGGCAAGCGGGAGGCCGCACAGATCTCGCCAACGCCGTTCTGCTGTGCTGGCATCACCACAGCCTCGTCCATCGTGAGATGGTCACGATCTTTCACCACGACGGAGGGTTTCTGTTCAGCGGAAAAGACGGGACGGTGATAGGCGTGCGTCGCAACGGAACATGAACGGAAAACGTGAACGGAATATGTCGGCGGCAGTCTTGATGGGCAGGCGTGGCGTGTGGGATACGTCCCGGCGGAGGGGCTGAGCGTGCCGTGGCGGGCGGGGTTAAGATCGTCCCTATGAGTACACTGCCTCCCGAACCGCCGCGCGGTCCAGAAAGCCCGGAGACCGCGGGTTCCCCAAGCGTCGACGTCCTCGAACGCGAACAGGAGCAGCACAGCCTCGGCGACGACGAGCGCTATGCGCACTACGTCCGCAAAGAAAAGATCACCGAATCGGCCCTGTCCGGCCATCCGGTGGTGGCGCTGTGCGGGAAAGTGTGGACACCCTCCCGCGATCCCGAGAGGTACCCCGTGTGCCCGACATGCAAGGCCATTCGCGACGAGCTCGGCAAGCAGGGCTCCTCGTGGCCCTTCGGCCCCGACGTCCCCGGGAACGGGAAGTGAGCAGCCACCCCCTCCCGAAAACCGCTTCCGTCCACGCCGCAGAGACCCTCTCGCCCGCCTTCCCGCAACGCGCGGCTTGGGGCACGGCGTCGTCCCTGCGGGCATGGCAGGCCGAGGCGCTCCAGGCGTACATGGCAAGCCAGCCGCAGGACTTCCTCGCAGTGGCGACGCCCGGAGCGGGGAAGACGACCTTCGCCCTGCGCATTGCGACAGAGCTCATGGCAAAGGGCGCTGTCCGACGGGTCACCGTCGTGTGCCCCACCGAGCATCTGAAAACGCAGTGGTCGGAATCGGCCGCGCGCGTGGGGCTCACTCTCGACCCCGACTTCACGAACGCGCAAGGCGAAGAAGGCAGCTTCTTCGACGGAGTGTGCGTCACATACGCGCAAGTCGCGGCGAATCCAGGGCTTCACAAGCGCCGCACCGCCGCTCGGCCGACCCTCGTCATCCTCGACGAGATCCACCACGGCGGCGACGCCCTCTCTTGGGGCGACGGCATACGCGAGGCCTTCCAAGGTGCTGCCCGGCGGCTCTCACTCACAGGCACGCCTTTCAGGTCCGACGATTCGCCGATCCCGTTCGTCGAGTACGCTGACGACGGCGACGGCGTGTTCCGCTCGCGCGCCGATTACACGTACGGGTACGCCGAGGCGCTGCGCGACGGCGTCGTGCGGCCCGTCATGTTCCTCAGCTACTCGGGGCAGATGCGGTGGCAGACGAAGCAGGGCGACGTCGTCGAAGCGACCCTCGGCGAGCCTCTGACCAAAGACATGACCGGGCAGGCCTGGCGGACCGCCCTCAACCCCGCGGGCGACTGGATCCAGGCGGTCCTCGCGGCCGCCGACGAACGCCTGACCGCCGTGCGCAAATCGATTCCCGACGCCGGAGGCCTTGTCATCGCCACCGATCAGAAGGCCGCCCGCGCATACGCGGAGAGGCTGGAGGCCATCAGCGGCCAGCGGCCAACCGTGGTGCTATCAGATGACGCCGGCGCCTCCGACCGGATCGCCGAATTCTCCGCGGGAGAAGAGCGATGGATGATCGCTGTGCGCATGGTTTCCGAGGGCGTGGACGTGCCCAGGCTCGCCGTCGGAGTGTATGCGACGTCGGCCTCGACCCCGCTGTTCTTCGCCCAGGCGATCGGGCGCTTCGTGCGCGCGCGCAAGCGCGGCGAGACCGCGACGGTGTTCCTCCCCTCCGTCCCGCAGCTTCTCGGCCTAGCGGCCGAGATGGAGGTCGAACGCGACCACGCCCTGGGGGAGAAGAAGCGAGAAGACGGCTGGGACGACGAGCTTCTCGAGCGCGCCAATTCAGAAGAGCAGGCCAGCGACCAGCTCGCGTTCCCCGGCTTCGAGGCGCTGGAATCGGATGCGTCGTTCGACAGGGCGCTTTTTGACGGCGGCGAATTCGGGCTGGGCGCCGAGGCCGGATCCGACGAGGAAGCAGATTTCCTCGGGATTCCCGGGCTTTTGGAGCCCGAGCAGGTCACCACTCTTCTGCGCAAGCGCCAGGCGGCGCAATCGGCCCAGCCGAAGAAAGCGGCGCCCGTCAGCGACCCGCGGCGGCGGCGCGAGGTGCGCAAGGAGCTGACCTCGCTCGTCTCGGCCTGGGCGCAGAAATCGGGCCAGCCGCACGCCTTCGTCCACGCCGAGCTCCGCCGAATCTGCGGCGGGCCGGAAGTGGCGCGGGCCTCCGTCGAACAGATCGAATCCCGAATCGGGCAGGTGCGCCGATGGTTCGTGGGGCGGACGTAGCGCTTCCGGATCCGGCGTAGAATGCGGAGAGGAGCAGTCTTTTAGCGAGCTTTACGGGGTTCCTCGAAGTTCGCCTTCTTTGAACGGGAGCGTTGCCGAAGTTGTTTTGCCGTCGAATTCGCGCGTATCGAGGAGCCTATCGACGTCCGCGTTTCTGGTTTTCACCGTCGGAGCCGGTGCCCAGGAGCCGATCGATAGATTCTCCTAAGATTCGAGTGGCGCGATGAGCGCGATGCCAGTGCGGAGTGCAGGCCTTCCAGAGCCGGGACAGGTGGTTCAGGTCAGGGGTGCCGCTTGGGCGGTGACCGATATCGTTGAACAAGGTCTTCCTCGCAGTTCCGCCGACGACGGGCAGCCGCGCCTCGACCACGTCGTCACGCTCCAATCTCTTGACGAGGACCGCATGGGCGAGGAACTGCGGGTAATTTGGGAGCTTGAGGTCGGGAACTCTGTGGTGCCCGATCGCGGCCTGCCTGAGAACATCGAAGCTGTAGATTTTGACAGTCCCGACACGCTGGGGGCATTTGTTGACGCTGTGCGCTGGGGCGCGGTTGCGTCGGCGAAGCCTGGAGATTTTCAGTCGCCCTTCCGTTCAGGGGCGACCCTGGAGCCTTACCAGCTTGAGCCTCTGCGACGGGCACTCGAGGCTCCGCGCACCAACCTCCTGTTGGCTGACGATGTCGGCCTCGGTAAAACCATCGAGGCGGGGCTCGTCGTTGAAGAGCTTCTCCTGCGCCACCGGGCCCGTTCGGTCATAATCGTCTGTCCGCCGAGCCTTTCCTTGAAGTGGCGCGACGAGATGCGTGAGAAATTCGGTTTGGACTTCGTCATCGTCGATTCCGACCGAATGGCCCAAGACCGACGTACCTACGGCTTGGCGGCCAATCCTCTCAGACTTCACCCACGCATCATCGTCTCCATGGCTTGGCTGCCGGGCGTGCGCGCTCAACGGCTCCTTCGCGAGGTCCTTGCGGACGCCGAGAGGTCCCAGACCGCCCGACGCTACGCTTTCGATGTGCTTGTCGTGGACGAAGCCCACCATGTTGCGCCTGCGGCGCCTTCGGCTGTCGGCGGAGGGAGGGGCTACGCCGTCGATTCGCAAAGGACACGCGCCCTGCGCCGGCTGGCCGAAAAATGCGAGCATCGCCTGTTCTTGTCCGCCACGCCACACAATGGCTACACCGAGTCGTTTTCAGCTCTGCTCGAGATGATCGATCCGCGGCGTTTCGCCAGAGGAGCCCGGATCGACGAGAGGGCGCTTGGGGCTGTGACAGTGCGGCGCTTGAAATCGCAAATCGTCGACAAGGACTTTCAAAAGCGCCGGATCTTACCGATCTTGTATAAGACTTCGTCTGACGAGGAGCAAGCCTACGCCAAGCTCGACAGGCTTCTGCGGGACTCGGGCAAAGAACAAGGGCGCCGCTACCTCGACATCGCCGCGCTGCTGCTCAAAAAGCGCTTCTTGTCCAGCCCATGGGCTCTCGCCAAGACTCTTGAGGGATACCTCGACCAGACGCTGCCTGGCGTTGGACTGGATGAGTACGACGACTATTACACGGAGGTTATGGGGTCGGGGCAGTCCGACGAAGAGGAGGGCCTCCTTGCCCAACCGGAGCTGGACACGCTGCTGGCGACTCGGAGATCGGATCCACTTAGCGCCGCCACGCGCAGTGACCTGGAGGAGCTTGCCAGCTGGGCAAGCGGTTATCAATCCCGTCCCGACTCACGACTTGATGCGCTGGTGCGTATGCTCGACGCCGTTTGCCGCCCCGACGGAAAAACGTGGACGGGCGAACGGGTGGTGGTCTTCACCGAGTATGCGGACACTCTGGAGTGGATCGTTTCCGTGTTGCGGCAGAGGGGCTACAGCGAGCGTTTGGCGGTGATCCGCGGCTCGACCTCGGCCGACGAGCGGGAAGACATCCGAGCGCGATTCAATGCCGTTCCCTCGCAGGAGGATGTGCGCGTGCTCGTGGCCACCGATGCCGCGGGGGAGGGAATCGATCTTCAAACCTATTGCCATCGCTTGGTTAATTTCGACGTTCCTTTCAACCCCTCACGGCTGGAACAGCGGGTGGGGCGCATCGACCGTTACGGCCAGCGAGAAGAACCTGAGGTCTATTACCTCAAACCCGACGGAGGGAACGGCCTGTACGCCGGACACCACGATTTTCTTGAGCGACTGGCACGGAAGATCGCCGCCGAAAAACAGGACCTCGGATCCGTCAACCCCCTCATTGACGAGGAGGTCACGGCGCATTTTCTGGGCCGCAGCCCACGCAAAGCCTCAGCTCGCGGACGCGATGAGAAAGCCATCGATGCCGCGCTGGCCGGAAGCAGCCAGCTCAGCAGAGATTTAACCGCTTTAGCTCGCGGCTATGAAGATCGGAAGATCGCTATGCATCTCACCCCCGAGGCGGCCAGGCGTGTGGTGGACGAGGCACTGCGCATGACCCACCAACCGCTTCTTGAAAATGTCGGATCTGAGGACACCGACGCAGACGTGTTCTCCATTCCGGATCTCAACCGCTCGTGGCAGGATGCGCTGGTCGGCCTCGATACGCGATTGCGCCCCGGCGTGCTCAGGCATGTCACCTTCGACGAGGAAGCCGGACGCTTTCCGGGCATTGTCCATGTTCACCTTGGGCATTCGCTCATGCGCAAGGCGACTCGCATTCTTCGGGCAAACCTCTTCAGCCCGCAGTCCCAAGTCAGCCGAGTGACGGCGGTGGTTCTGCCGGGCCTCGAGCACTCCTGCGCCGCCTCCATGTCCCGGCTGGTGCTCGTGGGGCGTGGAGGCCTGCGCCTTCACGAGGAAGTTTTCGTTACCGGGGTGCGGTTGCGCGGGGACCGCGTCGCCGAAGGAACGCTTCTCGATGTACTCGACCGTGCCCTTGACCAAGGAAGCTATCAGCTCGCAGAAGAGACGGTGCTCAGACGTCTTGTCGAGCTGTGGAACGACGGCGGGCATTTGCGTACCCGTCTCGTAAAAGAGACCAATAGTCGTGCGTTGAACCGTCAAAATGCTGTTGCGAAAGAACTTGACAAGCGGCTTGACGCGGATGTCGCTCGCGTCCGCGGCATTTTCGCAGCTTTTCGAGACAACCTCAAGGACTCGTTGACGAATTTGCGCGAGGAGGAACGCGAGCATGCGGCGATGCTTGACTTGTGGGCGGAGGAACAGCGCTATCAACGGGCTCAAGACATTCGTGCCATGGAGGACAGGCTGCGAGCGCTGGATGACGAGGAGGCTCGCGAGGAGGCATCGGTCTGTTCGCGCTACGAAGATGTGAAGCCTTATGTCTCGCCTGTGGCCCTAGTGCTGGCAGTCACCGAGGAGGACGCCGAGGAATGGAAGGGACAGCCATGAGCGGGAAGGCTTCTGCGAGGAAAAGCCGTGGCAAGAGTCCAAAGGGGCGAGCCTCCGGGCGCGGTGCCTCGGGCGGAAACAGCGCCGCTCAGCAGCATCGCCAGTGGCTGGAACTGGTCGACACCGAGGGCCCCTTCCTGTCAGTACCGGCGATCACCGAGCTTTATCCGCAGGGAATGCCGGGGCTGAAGCGAGATTGCCGCGAAGCGTTGCGGACCGCCAAGCCCGCCTTCGACCGTGCCTGGGACGCATGGGACAAGAATCGTGAAACGCTTGCAAGCTACCGCGAGGCTCGGGACGCATGGGTGGCCGTCGTGCTTACCGAGGTCCTGGGCTGGGGCGACCTTTGGGCGGAGGCGCAGGCCCGTCCGGCGTTGACGGAGATATATCGCGCCGCCTCCGACGGCATTGAGGGGGTAATGACGACTCCGACGGGTGCGCTCATGCGTGGGGAGCAGATTGGTGCCTTGGTGTTGGTCACCGATCCGGTCGACTCTCTGCGAAACTTGGCGAACGACGGATGGGCCACGAGCCCCATCGACCGCATGGCTACAATGCTTCGCGCCCCTGGATCTGAATGCTCCATCGGCGTAGTGACCGACGGGCGCTGGTGGGCCATGGTGAGCGTTCCCGGGAATGGAACCACCGCCTCCGGCGTCGTGGATTCCCAGACATGGGTGGAAGAACCTGCTACTCGCGATGCCTTTTGCGAACTTCTCGGAGTGCGACGCTTGGCGGGCGGGGCTGCTGAGCATCGGCTCCCCAAACTCTTCGAGGACTCGGTCCTGGCCGCGGAGGAGGTCACCGAGGCCCTGGGCACCCAGGTGCGCAGCGCGGTCGAGCTCATTGTCTCCGCTCTGTCCGACGCCCTCCTCGACGCCGCCGAGCACGAGGCCCCGGTGAGCCTGGAGAATACTGAGAGCACGGCGCCGGGCAACGACATGGGCGGAGAGACGGGCAACGGCCCGCTGGGAGCCGAGCCTCGGGAGGTCTACGAGGCGGTTGTCACCGTCATGATGCGCTGCGTCTTCCTCCTCTTCGCCGAGGAGCGAGGGCTCCTGCCCACCGACTCCCTCTACACCGGCGGCTACGGTCTGGCCACGGTCCTGGACGCCCTGGACGCGCGCGCCCGCGACGAGGGCGAGGAGTCCATGGACGGCACGAGCCTGACCTGGCACCGGCTGTTGGCCACCTCCTGCGCCCTGCACGGCGGCGTCAACACCGAGGACATGCGCATCCCCGCCTACGGCGGCTCCCTGTTCGACCCCGAACGCTTCCCCTTCCTAACGGCCACGGATGCCAGCGGCACCCTGCTGCTCACCGTCTCCGACCGGGTCATGCTCCACGTGCTGCGCTCCCTCCAGACCGCCCGCCTCAAGGGCCAGGAGGCCCGGCGCCTGTCCTTCCGGGACATCGACGTGGAGCAGATCGGCTACATCTACGAGGGCCTGCTCGGCTACACCTGCACCCGCGCCGAGGAGACGACCCTCGGCCTGCTCGGCAAGGAGGGCGAGGAGCCCGAGGTTCCGCTGTCGGTGGTGAACGAGCTCGCGGAGCAGCACGCTGAGGACACCGACCTCGCCGGGGCGATCATCGCCTGGCTCAAGGAGGACCAGCCCGGGGCCAAGCCACCCACCCGCAGCGCCCTGACCAAGGCCCTCGCCGCCGGGGACACGCTGCCCGACGCCGACCGTGCCCTGCTCGCAGTGACCCGCAATGAGGCGCTGCGCGCAGACCTGCGCCCCTGGATCGGCGTCATCCGCCGGGACCTGCGGGGCCGGCCGGTGGTCATCCAGCGAGGGGGCCTCGTGGTGACCGAGACCCCGTCACGGCGCAACGCCGGTGCCCACTACACTCCCCGCTCTCTGGCCGAGGAGGTGGTGAGGTATGCCCTGGAGCCACTCGTCTACTCACCCGGCCCCCATGAGACCGATGACCGCAGCCAGTGGCAGCCGGTGTCCTCCGACCGCATCCTCGACCTACATGTAGCCGACATCGCTTGTGGCTCGGGCGCCTTCCTCGTGGCGGCGGCCCGCTTCCTGGCCCGTGAGCTCGTCGAGGCCTGGACCCGTGAGGGCGCGCTGCAACAGGGCGCGCGGTCCGCCGACCTGGAGCGCCAGGCCCTACGGAAGGTGGTGGCCCGCTGCCTCTACGGGGTGGACATCAACGAGATGGCCGTGGAGATGTGCAAGCTCTCCCTGTGGCTCGTTTCCCTGGATGAGGACAAACCCTTCAGCTTCGTCGATGACAAGGTCTTCGTCGGCAACTCGCTCCTGGGCATCACCGACCTGCGCCAGCTCAAGGCCCAGCACATCGACCCCGCAGCAGCGACAACACAACGACTCTTCGAGCTCGACCGCACCGGCTCCTACGCCGGGTCCCTCGATGTCGACACCGTGGTCAAGAGGGTGACTGAGCGTCGCCAGGACCTCTCCAGCGAGGTCAGCAGCACCGACCCCGCTCGTTCGACGACGACCAAGCAGCGTCTCCAGCATGAGAACGAGGAGGACCTGAAGCTTCTGACCCGAGTGGCCGACGCCATCGTGGCCGTGGGCCTCAACCCCGCGGTGGGGGCGAAGCCCGGTAAGCGGCTCAATGAGGCCTACGGCGACCTGGCGGCGGCCCTGGGCCGGGCCTTCCCCGCCGACGGCGCGGGCGATGACTCCATGCTCGGGGCCGTCCTGGAGCGCGGCCTGACCCCGACGGTGGACACCGACTACGAGCGTTGGCACTGCCTCCACTGGCCCCTGGCCGTGCCCGAGGTCATGGAGCGCGGCGGCTTCGACGCGATCGTTGGCAACCCGCCCTTCCTGGGCGGGCAGAAGCTCACCGGCACCATGGGCGACAACGTGCGCGATTGGTTCGTCAATATCCTCGCCGAGGGGCGGCGGGGCAGCGCTGATCTCGTCGCCTATTTCTTCCTGCGCGTCTTCTCCCTGTTGAACGGCCGTGGGACGGTGGGGCTCATCGCGACCAACACCGTCGCCCAGGGGGACACCCGAGAGGTGGGGCTTGACCGCATGGTGGACTCCGGGTTCACCATCACCCGCGCCATTCAGTCGCGATCCTGGCCCTCTCAGAGCGCCACCCTTGAGTTCGCCGCCGTGTGGGGGACCCGTGACGCCGTCTCCCCGCGGACGGCAATGGTCTGCGATGATGCGCCGGTGGCCCGGATCAGCAGCCTTCTGGAACCCGCCGGTCGTGCGGAGGGCAGGCCCGAGCGCCTCGCCGAGAATTCTGGGATCGCCTTCCAGGGGTGCATTGTGCTGGGGAAGGGATTCGTTCTGGAGCCGGAGGAGGCCCGGGAGTGGATCGAGGAGGATTCTCGGAATGTGGAGGTGCTCTTCCCTTACCTCAATGGAGAGGATCTAAGTGTCCGCCCAGATTGTTCTCCTTCGCGCTGGGTTATTGATTTCAAAGTGCGACCCGAGGGTGAAGCTTGCACGTATAGTCGTCCTTATAAGCGATTGTTGGAGCAGGTTAGGCCTGTGCGAGCAAAAAGTACGCGGAAACCTCGTCGTGATTACTGGTGGAGATTTGCGGAAAATGCTGGCGGTATGCGGAAGGCGATTGCGGACCTCGATGAGATGCTTGTTATTGCTCGGGTAAGTAAGTCTGTCATGTTGGTTCGTGTTTCCACGCGGCAGGTGGTAAGTGAGCAGGTGGTTGTCTTTGCTACTGACTCTTACGCTCAGCAGGCGGTTCTGTCGTCCTCGCTTCATCAGTACTGGGCTATCACCTATGGGTCAACCTTGGGTGCAGGTACTCGCTATACGCCGTCGGATGTTTTCGAGACCTTCCCTCGCCCTGAGCCCGCACCGGAGCTGGATGTCATCGGCCGCACGTTAGACGCCGAGCGGCGGGAGATCATGCTGCGCCGTGACCTTGGCCTGACCAAGTTCTACAACCTCGTCAACGACCCCGGCCTGGAGGCCGGCACCGACCCGGATGTGGACCGCATGCGCGCCATCCACGTGGAGCTCGATGCCGCCGTCGCCGCCGCCTACGGCTGGGATGACCTCGACCTCACCCACGGCTTCCACACCTACCGGAAGATGACCCGCTGGACCGTGCCCCCAGCCACTCGCGTGGAGATCCTCGACCGTCTCCTGGAGGAGAACCACCGCCGCGCCGCCGCCGAGGCCGCTGCCGCGGCAGCCTCCGGCCAGTCCACCAGCGGTTCCCGCTCCCGGCGCGGCCGCAAGCCTGCCAACTCCGCCCAGGCCCAGGAGGCGACCCTTGACATCTAAGACCGCTCCCTCCGCGGGCACGCCATCCACCGGCCCGTCGGCCGGGACTCATGCGCACGACGGCACCGCCTATGTCTTCGACGAGGAACTCGGCAACACCTCGGCCTCCGCCCGGGCCGGACTCGTCGAAGTCCTGAGACGCGAGCTCATCGGACCCGCCGAGGGCGACACCGAAATCCTCACCACCCCGCCCGATGATCGCTACCTCCTGGGACGTATCGCCCCCACCCGCCTGACCGGCGCCGCCGACGACCTCGAGGCCGCAGCCTCCACCGGCGCCCCCGTCACCGGCGTTGAGGAGGAGATGACCAACGCCACCGCCGAGGAGGACCCCGGCGAGGACACCGATGACGAACCCGTGCGCCGCGGCCTCATGATCCCGGCCTCCATGGGGCTGCGTTTCCAGGTCCCCGCCGACCCCACCGAGCTGGAGTCCATCACCGTCCACGTCAGCTGGGGCACCTACGAGCCCACCGGCCGCGATGACGCAGATGTTTCTCCTTCCTCCTCCGACCCGGCCAGTAGCCGGGACTCCCGCACCACCCGCTACCGGCGCATCCCGCACGACCACAGCCTTCCTCTGCGCCTGGCGGACCTCACCCCGGGCCGCACCCAGGACTACGTGCTCGAGGACGACGTCACCCTGCGCGTCGACTCCTACCGGGACACCTCACCGGCCGGCGGACCGGGTGGCCGCTGCCTCATCGAGCTCGCCCTGTGCAACGACCAGATCACGCCCCACCGCATCCCCGTCCACGCCTGGATGTTCCAGACCCAGATCCATGTGGATGCGGGAAACCGGGACGTCTTCCTCCCCGTCCACGACCCCCTCCTCCCGCCGGCTCCCGGCGCGCAACCGGCCCGCGACCCGGAGGAGGCCCGCCTCGAGCTCCAGTACCGCGACCGCCTCGAGTTCGCCGTCGGACGCACCTGCTCGGCCGACTGGAGCCTGCGGAAGCCCCCGCCCGGCGAGAGCGCACCCCGCCGCGCCTTCCAGGTCCGCACCACCTGGATGCCCACCGTGGAGACACCCCAGACCACGGCCACCCCCGTGCAGGGGGCCGAGCTCAATATGCGCACCCTGGCCACCGCGGCCGAGTCCCAGAACACCGCCCCACTCCGGGACGCCCTGGAACCCATCGCGGAGTCCTACACGGCCTGGCTGGGGGAGCAGGAGACCGCCGTCGCCGCCCTGCCGGAGCACCTGCGGGACACGGGCGCCGAGGCCCTCGCTGAGGCCCTCCAAGTTCGCGACCAGCTCACCGAGGGCATCGACCACCTCCTGACCGACCCCGAGGCCCGCCGCTGCTTCGCCTTCATGAACCGGGTCATGGCCGACCAGCGCGTCCGCTCCCAGATCGCCGCCGCCCGCGCCGTCGACTCCGGCCTCAGCATCAAAGCCGCCGAGGCCCGCGTCCTGGCCGGCGGCTACCCCCACCACTGGCGCGTCTTCCAGCTCGCCTTCATCCTCATGCAGCTGCCGGCCCTTACCGACCCCGCCCTGCCACGCCGCTCCGGGGACCTGGCCGCGGCCCAGCTCCTCTTCTTCCCCACCGGTGGAGGCAAGACCGAGGCCTACCTGGGACTGGCCGCCTACGCCTTCGCCATCCGCCGCCGCCAGGGACTCCTCGAGACCCCCGATGGACCTATCGACGGACGCTCCGGTGTCACCGTCCTCATGCGCTACACCCTGCGCCTGCTCACCTCCCAGCAGTTCCAGCGCGCCGCCACCCTCGTGTGCGCCGCCGAGCTCGCCCGCCGCGAGGACCCCGCCACCTGGGGCGAGGAGCCCTTCCGCATCGGCCTGTGGGTCGGCACCGCCGTGTCTCCCAAGCGGGTGAGCGAAGCCGAGGACGAGCTCAAGCGGCTGAACGATCGGGGAGGCAGCGGGGCCGGGTACCGCTTCTCCGCCCTCCAGCTCGGCCACTGCCCCTGGTGCGGCCGTCCCCTCACCCCGGGGGACGTCAAGATCGGCTCCGTCGCCGGGAGCGCCGACCGCGTCATCCTGCGCTGCTCCGACGAGCTCGGCGAGTGCCCCTTCTCCGAGGGCGACGGCAACGTGCCCGACGGCCTACCGGTCCTGACCACCGACGAGGAGATCTACCGGCTCGCCCCGGCCTTCGTCATCGCCACTGTGGACAAGCTCGCCCGCCTCGCCCGCGAGGGGCACGCTGCCACACTGTTCGGGCACGTCGCCCGCCGCTGCGAGCGCCACGGCTACGTCCCTCACCCCGGCCACGACTCCACCCACGACTTCACCGGCTGCACGCTGCTCGGTGAGAACGGGCGGCACCAGGCTAAGGGGGAGCTGCCGGCGGCCACGATCCGCCCCGGCACCCGGCTACGGCCCCCGGACCTCATCATCCAGGACGAGCTCCACCTCATCACCGGGGCCCTGGGGACGACGGTCGGTTTGTTTGAGACCGCCGTCGAGACCATGTGCGCCTGGACTGACCAGTACGGCCGGCCCGCACGCCCCCTCCTGGTGGCCTCCTCGGCCACCGTCCGCAACGTCGCCGACCAGGTCCACTCGCTCTACGGCCGCGACGTGACTGTCTTTCCTCCCCAGGTGCTCGATGCGTCGGACACATTCTTCTCCCGCATGGTTCCCGCCGACAAAGCCCATCCGGGGCGTATGTACGTGGGTCTGTCCACCACCGGAGTGCGGTTGACTGCCGCTGAGATTCAGACGACCCAGACCCTTATGGCCGGAGCCCAGCTCCTCTTTGACCGTCTCGGGGCCGCCGCCGATCCCTACATGACGCTCGTCGGCTACTTCTCCGCCACCCGGGAACTGGCCGGCATGGCCCGTTATATACAGGACGACATTCAGACCGGCCTGACAAAGGCGGGGCGCTCGCGCCTGCCTCGCCGCCGCGGCACGGATTTCGGTGCCTTGCATCTGGGCGAGCTCACATCGCGCATCGCCTCCGCCGACATCACGGCCACTTTGGACCGCATGGCGCTCGCCTTCGACCCCGACATCGACTCTACGGCGGCGAAGGCGGCAGTGCTGGCCGCCTGGCGCGCAGGGAAGTCAGCGGAGGGGCGCAATAGTGCAGCGAACCCCTACGACGTCGTCCTGGCGACCTCCATGCTCCAAGTCGGCGTCGACGTTCCCCGGCTCGGCCTCATGCTCGTCGTTGGCCAACCCAAAAACACCGCCGAATACATCCAGGCCACATCCCGCGTGGGAAGGGACCCGAACCGACCCGGGCTTGTCATCACCCTGGGCAATTGGGCCCGTCCCCGCGATCTGGCGCACTATGAGCAGTTCCGCCATTTTCACGAGACTTTCTACGCGCGCGTTGAACCGCTAACCGTCACTCCTTTTTCAGTCACATCGATCGACCGCGGCCTCGACGGCGCTCTCGTTGCCGCCGCCCGGGTCACCCAGGCGGGCAAACGTGACGGGCTCAACCCCGAGCACAACGCCGGGTGCGTCGCCGAGCAGGGGGAGGCGCTCGATTTGCTTGTGAAGCGCCTTGCTGACCGTATTGGGACGGCCGCGGGCGAGGAGGAGGCGAAATATTCACGCGATCGTCTTTCCAGCCGCTTGGGGGAGTGGAAGAAACGCAGAAGGGAAGTTGAGAAAAAGGGCGGTGAGCTCGTTTACGAGCGCGGCGCCGACAACTCCCGGTACTTTCCGCTGCTCCGCTCGGCCGAGGCAATGAGCAGTCGCGGCCTGCGGCCGGACGAGCCGCCGTTCGTCGTCGCCGGATCCATGCGGGAGGTACAGCCCGAGATTAATCTTCTCGTCTCTCCTGATCCCCAGCGCCTTGCCGATGCGGCGCTCGATGGCGCCCCGGCTTGGCAGCGGCAGGAACCGAAAGACGATGAAGAAACGAGCGGCGATTCCGGTGAGGCCGTCAGCTACGGCGGTGCCGAGGAGGAGGAACGGTGAGCGAAGACCAGGGCGTTTGGGGCGCAAGTCTCAGGCAGGAACGTTTGGATGCGGCTGATGACGACATCGACGTCGACCCCTTTGGCGACGCCGATCGTCTCCGAGAAGACCAGGCCAAGAAGAACTTCGCCAAGGTCGGTTCCGCCCGGCCGACGACGTTGCTGTACACCTACGGCCCCGGTGCCGTCATCGACTTGCCTCACTTCACGATTATGCCCACGGGGCTGGACGATTGGGAACGCATATGGCGGCGACGCGACGCCGCCCCGGCAACTATTCACGCTCCCAGACTCTTGGAAGCTGTACAGATCATGCTCGGCCATCAAGTGAGCGAGCTGCGGCGTTTCCCCTGGCAGCCGCCGCGGCCCGGCATACGCCGCGACGGCGACGATCTCGGTGTGCCCGCACGGGTTTTTCCCCAGTGGCTGCGTTGCACAGGCTGCGACCTCCTCGCACCGCTGAGCCGCTTCGTCAACGGTTACAGCAATGCCCACCCTTTCCGGCCCGACCAGGCGATTTTCGAGCATATCGACTGCCCCGGGCGAGCTTCTTGGGGGAATGGGTCCCGGAGGCCTAAGAATGCGAGCAGGCGTAAAGGAAAACGGCGCTTGCCCTGTGTTCCGGCCCGCTACCTCATCGTCTGCCCCAACGGGCATCTTGACGAGTTTCCCTACGACTGGTGGGTCCATGAAGGAACCCACTGTCCCGGAGCGCTCCATCCCGAGCTGGCCATGACCGACACATCCCAAGGGGGTGCCACCGCCGTCATCTCTTGCCGTGCCTGCGGGGCGCGCAGAGGAATGGCGCAGGCCCAAGGAGAAGAAGGACGTAAGCGGCTCCCTCGGTGCCGAGGACGTCAGCCCCATCTGGGAATCTTCGAAAAGGATGGGTGCGAGGCGGAGCCGCGCGTTATGCTTGTAGGTGCCTCGAATCTCTGGTTCGCGGCCACGCAGTCAATCATCGACATGCCCCGCTTCGACCCCGCCGAAGTCAAGCGCGATCGGATCGCAATACTGGGCCGCGTTCTCGGAGAGGACCGCGAATTGGTGGAGAGCAATCTCAACTTAGTTCGTATGCTTCTTAAACGAGGCGGCGGCGAGGCTGCCGGGCTGCAGGACCTTGAGGACGACGAGCTAATCGACCTTTTGGGAGCTCTCACCCTTCCAGAAACCGGTGAGGACGTCCAACGTAAAACCCGCGAAAACTGGGACCCCGTGGACCTTCTCGTTCCCGAATGGAACTATCTTCTGCGGGAGCCTCCCGGAGATCGCCATGAAGATCCCGCCAGCGGGCTTGTAGTCTCCCCACGCAGCCTCGGTGACGTTCCTGAAGGTGTGAGCCGTGTCCTCGCCGTCGATCGTCTGCGCAAAGTCAATGCTGTCCTGGGCTTTACGCGCGTCGATGACTTCGATCGAGTTGACGACTCGGAGGCCCGGCTCGTGTCTCTGGTCCGTTCCGGACGACCTGCCTGGGTTCCGGCCACAGAGGATCACGGCGAGGGGATCTTCATCCAGCTTGACGAAGACGCCGTCGCCCGGTGGGAAGCCAAGGTGCTTGCCAGCTCCGTGTGGACCGCTCATCGTCGCGCCCACCGTCGCAATTTCGAGCGCCGATTTTCTGAAACCGCTAAGCAGGTGGATCCCGACGATCGCCTCGCGCCGCCTCGCTACTGGCTGGTCCATACACTCGCACATGGACTCATTCGCCAGATGGCGATGTCCTCGGGATACGGGGCCGCCTCCATCAGCGAGCGTCTCTACGCCTGGCCCGCCAGCGAACGGCGAAAGGCCGCTGCGGGAATGCTGCTGACCACAACTGCTTCCGATTCAGACGGGACTCTGGGCGGGTTAGTTTCACTGTCGGAGTCCAGCCTTCTTGCCGAAATCATCGATCGGACGCTGCGCGCCATGACCCGCTGCTCTTCAGACCCTATATGCGCCCGTCGCATCCCTCAGGACCCCGAAGACTTCCTCCATGGCGCCGCCTGCCACTGTTGTGCCATGGTCTCGGAGACCTCTTGTGAACGCGCCAACCGATTTCTTGATCGCCGCTTTGTTGTGCCGCTCTCCGACTTCAAAGTCGACGCCGGAAAGACGGACGTGGACGTGTCCGATCTCGCCTTCTTCAGCGATCGCCGGGCAATGTGAGACGAGTGTCCGCTGAGAGTCTCGAATCGCTCCGTGCTCTGGGGGCCTTCCTCACGGGGAGCGAAGCCGGAGGAATGGCCGCTCGTCTTGCAACAGGGGCCACTTTGAGCCAGGCTCTCGTCGTCGTTCCTACGCCCAGACGACGGCGAGTGCGAGAGCTGATGAATGCCGGAGGCCTCGGCCCGCAGGCTAGGGAGCACTCTGTGGCGGTGCTCAGCGCCGTTGCCGGGGCTGCTTCGAAGCTGAGGGATGTGACTCCTGTATGGACGGCCCCCGCTGGGACGGTTGGCGGCGGGCTGCTCACCGGAGATGTGTTTGCATTGGTCGGCGGAGCCAATTCCTCCGTCGTCTGCGCCACTTTCAATCTCCAACCCACATCTGCGCTGTGGTCGGCATTATTGAGTCTGCGGCGAGAGAATCCGGGTGTTGCCGTGCGCCTGTACCTGGATGCCCAGGCCGCTGACGGGCCCTTCGACGCGGACGTTGGAAGAGGTCGAAATCGTGGAAAGAGTCGATCGGGACGCGACCGAAGTCTGGACACCGGCGAGGTCGCCCGGCAGCTGCGCGGTGCCGTCGTCATGCGAACGCGGGCCCCCGAAGACGGAAAGCGCGCCGTTACAAGCCATACCAAGTTTCTCAGCATCGACCACCGTTTCCTGCTGGTAGGGAGTGCGAACTTTTCGTACAGCGCCGAGGAACGGAACGTTGAGCTCGGTCTTCGCCTCGACGATGCCGCGCTGGCAGGCAGCGTCGAGAAGCAGATGCACGATCTCGAAGGGAGTGTCTACGAACAGGTGCATTGCTAGGACTGGCGAGGCTCGAAAACGGGCTTGGGAGAGCGCCGCGATTGCTCTCTAAGAGCTATGGCATCCAAAGTTGCTCTTTGTCCCAGTCATCTGTGAATCCCATAGAACGTTCGGGAGAAAGTTTGAACTTTCGCACATGCTCTGGGAACCCCTTCATGACGGAAACGAATTCATCACCCCAACTCGCGTCAGGGTCTATCGCACGTAGCAAATACGCTGCCGTCGCAGCATGGAAGTAGACTCGGCGGCGATCTACGGTGGCTTCAGGCGAAGCTTGCAGATGATCTAAAAGTTCGGGAAATAAGAGCATGCAGGGATTGAGTTTGTCCGCCTGGAAGACTATCGGCCGATTCCACACACGGTTGGAATGTGCACAGTGATTTCTCAATACATTGAGCGGGCGCAGCCAACCAAGGAGAATCTCCTGAGCTTTTATGCCAAGGTCGCGAGATATACGGTTCTGATCTTTTGGCTCAAGGAGCTCAAGAAGACTGACGAGGCAACCGAAAGGCATGAACTCGACTGCGGCCCAAATTGGAACTTCTCCGTTATAGTTCCTCGTGAAGTGGAGAACATAGTCTTGTTTCCCTTTTTGGGCATTTTCTTGATAAATGTGATATTCTTTACGTCAAATTTCGTAGCGCGTCAGTTTCTTGTCTTTTGAAGATTTTCGTGAATGAGGCTCGTTTGCCTTCGCACCTAGGTTGGTGGGATCAAGATGTGCAAGGGCTCCTCGCTTGCCGAGCGTATGTCCTATTTTCACCCGTAGGCCAACTTCGATCTGCTGAAGACCGTCCAATAATGCAAGGCGAAGTTTGTGATCGAAATCGTGAAGGGCGACGCCGTCTTCGATTTGTGCTCCGTCGATGAAATTATCGAGACGTTTTGGGAGTTTCTTCTGATGCGCTGTTTGGTGATTTTTCTGCCGCAGCGAGTAAAGATAGCCTGAAAGGCGATAGTAACCAATTCTTTTGAGGTGTCTGATCGCCTGGGCGGGGTTGGAGATGATCAGCCCTCGGTCACGAAGGCGCTTGATTTGCTCTTCATATGTCAGATGCGGTTTCTGGTACTTCATTGTCCGTCCACATGTCTAGTTAAGAAAACCGACCCATCGCGCATCGGCGGCCGAAGCCTGTAATACGTGAGAGGGGCCGGTGTTTGTATTTATACGCTACACGAAACGCGGCCTTTATTCAATGAGCCGCAAGTGTCAGTCGTCGCCCTCGAAGATGTCGAGCATTTTGGTGGGGACGGCGGGTTCGCCGCTGGAGAGGCGCCATCCGTCGTAGGGCAGCTCGGCACGGGATTCCTCGTGGCGGGCGGCCGCTGCGGCGATGGCTGCCTTCCCGATCCGGGATTCGTCGATCGCGCCGGCGTCGACGAGCTTGACTTGAAGCGGGCGGGCGCCCGCCCGCTCGAGGTAGTCGAGGCCCTCCTGCCAGCTTCCGGCCGAGACGACGAGCTCCTGGGCGGCGCTGCCACGCTGGTCGCAGACGCGGCCCGCGACCTTGAGCCCTCCCACGCTCGCCTTGTTCTTCGAGCTTTTGGCCACTTCGTGCATTTTTCCGTCGGCGCCCTCGCGTTGGACGAGCTTGTAGACCATCTCCGCCGTCGGATGCCCCGAGCCGGTCACGACCCTCGTTCCGACGCCGTAAGAATCTACCGGCGCGGCGCCGAGGGCGGCGATGGAGTATTCGTCGAGGTCGCTCGTGACGGTGATCTTCGTCGATGTTGCGCCGAGGTCGTCGAGCTGCTTGCGCACGGTGAACGCCTGGGCGACGAGGTCGCCCGAATCGAGCCGGACCGCGCCCAGCTCGCCGCCGGCCTCGCGTGCGGCGGCGACGGCGTTGTTCACGCCCTCGGTGATGTCGTAGGTGTCCACCAGCAAAGTGGTCCCCGTTCCCATCGTCGCGATCTGGGCGGCGAACGCCTCCTTCTCCGAATCGTGGACGAGGGTGAAGGAATGTGCGGACGTCCCGGCGACGCCGAGGTCATAGGTGCGCCCGCCTTCCAGGTCCGACGTCGCCGTGAAACCCGCGATGACGGCGGCGCGCGCGGCATGGACGGCCGCGGTTTCGTGCGTGCGGCGCGCGCCGAATTCCAGGCAGGGGCGGCCGTGGGCGGCGGCCGTCATGCGCGAGGCGGCCGTAGCCACCGCCGAATCGTGGTTGAGGATCGAAAGGATGACCGTCTCCAACACGACGCATTCGGCGAATGAGCCGGTGACCGTGAGTACGGGGGAGTGCGGGAAATAGCATTCGCCCTCGGCATACCCGTAAACGTCGCCCGTGAAGCGGTAGTCGGCGAGGTACTCGGCGGTGCGGTCTGAGACGATCGCGCGAGACGCGAGATACTCGATTTCCTCGGGGTTGAAGCGGAAATCGCGGATCGCTTCGAGGAGGCGCCCGGTGCCGCAGACCACGCCGTAGCGCCTCTCGCCGGGAAGCCTGCGCCCGAAGGCCTCGAAGACACACTTCCTTTCGGCGGTGCCGGAGGCGATGGCTGCGTCGACCATCGTCAGCTCGTACATGTCGGTCATGAGCGACGTCGTGGAGAATGCCATGCGGCAATTGTACGCGAGTTGAACGCCGGACGCCGCTGCGGGCGAGCCGGGCTTGGACGCCGATCGCACAGGCCGGCGGCCGATTTGCGCGCCGCTCAGGGCGGGCAGGGGCATGGGGCGCGGGTGCGAAGCTTGTCGAGGTTGCCGGTCGGGCTTGCTGTGAGGTTGCCGGTTGAATGTGCTGCGAGGCTGCCGGCTGGGTCTGCAGCGAACCGCCCGTTTGCCCGTCGGGCTTGTCTCCGGACTGCGGGATGGGCGTGCCGGGAGACTGCCTCAGACGGCACGCGAGCCGTTGTGCGCGGAGGCTGGGGGATGCGACGCTCCCCTCTGAACAGGAGAATCCAACGCGAGCCGTTGTGCGCGGAGGCTGGGTTTTCGCATGCTGCAGGCCGCCGAAGCGTCGCGGGAGAAAACTGCGGCGAAACGTCTCAAAACAGCATGGTTACGGGTAGACTAGTTGTGTGAACAGCCAGTCGACGCCCTCTTCGACGCCAGCGCCAGCGGAGGTCCCCGCGAGATTCGGGACCTGGAGGACGGTTGTCCACAATGACCCGGTCAATCTCATGACGTACGTCGAGTGGGTTTTCGAAAGCTATTTCCACATGAGCAGGCGCCGGGCGCGCATGCTCATGCTCCAAGTGCACAACGAGGGCCGGGCCGTCGTCTCGCGCGGGGCGCGCGAGCAGATGGAGGCCGACGCTCAGGCCATGCAGTCCTACGGGCTGTGGGCGACGATCGAAGAGGCGGAGTGAGGGCGATGGAGGCGTTCAGACCCTGGAGGGGCGGCTACCTGTCCAAGGCGCAGGAGACCGAGCGGCGTCTGCTTGCGCGGATGGCGTGCGACGTCGTCGAGATGCTCGGCCATTCGATGGCCGATCTGGCCGAACGCGAGAGCTCCAACGCGGCAGAGGCGGATCCGCTCGCCGCTTACGAGGCCGAGCTCTCCGGCGTCGCAGGCGGGCTCGCGAGCTCCGGACGGGCGGACCCAGAGCTGGCGGACTCCGGGCGGGCGGGCGGACGCAGGCCCATCGACGACGCGATGTTCCGGCTCCTTCCGGACATGTCCGAGGACCCGAGGCAGGCCGAGGCTCTGCGGGAGATGACCTCTGCGAGCCTGTCGGCCGCCAAGGCCGAGCATCTGTTCATACTGTGGCGGTCGGTCAACGGGGCCACGGACGACGTGTGGGTCGGCAATGAGGACATGCCCGGGTGGATATCGGCGATCAACTCGATCCGGCTGGTGCTCGCCTCGCGCCTGGACATCCAAGGCGAGGAGGACGGACGGGAGATCTACGAGGCAGCCCAGGACATCACGGGGGCAAACGGCAAGGGCAATCAGCGCGAGGTGCAGACCCCCGACGAATTGCTTCGCGTTCTCTACACGATGGTTACCTGGTGGCAAGAGTCACTGCTTTTGGCTGCGAGGAATAAGACTCCTCACCGATAAAGTTTTGTCCATGGACTTTCGCCCCATAGGCATCTTCGACTCCGGCGTTGGCGGGCTCACCGTTGCGCGCGCGATCATCGACCAATTCCCGGAGGAGTCGATCACCTATATCGGCGACACCGCCCACACTCCGTACGGGCCGAAGCCGATCGCCCAGGTGCGCGAGCTGGCCTTGGACATCATGGACAGCCTCGTCGACTCCGGCGTCAAAATGCTCGTCATCGCCTGCAACTCGGCGTCGGCCGCGGTGCTGCACGACGCGCGCGAGCGCTATCAGGCCGCGCGCTCGATCCCCGTCGTCGAAGTCATCCAGCCCGCGGTCAGGCGTGCGGTGTCAGCCACGCGGAACCGGCGTATCGGAGTCATCGGAACGACGGCGACAATCGGGTCCGGCGCCTACGAGGACGCCTTCGCGGCGGCGCCGGACCTGACGCTGACGACGGCGGCCTGCCCCGAGTTCGTCGAGCTGGTCGAGGCGGGGATCACCGCGGGCCCGCAGGTCGAGGAGGTCGCCGAGCGCTACCTCGCGCCCGTGCGCGACGCCGGCGTGGACACACTCGTGCTCGGATGCACGCATTATCCGCTGCTCGCGGGAGCCATCGGATACACGATGGGCGAGTCCGTTACCCTCGTTTCGTCCGCCGACGAGACCGCCCGCGACGTCTACGCCGAGCTCGCCTCCCGGGACCTGTTCGCCCCGCCCGGAAACGAGCCCGACCGCCGCTTCTACGCGACGGGGGACCCCGCCCGCTTCGGCGAGCTCGCGGGAAGGTTCCTCGGCCCGGAGGTCGGCGCGGCGCGCTCGATCTCCCAGATCAGCTCGGGGGTGAGCGCATGAGACTGACCGTCATCGGCTGCTCGGGTTCGATGTCCGGCAGGTTTTCGGCGGCGTCGGCCTATCTTCTCCAAGCCGACGGGGAGGACGAAGACGGCAGGCTGCGCACATACTCGGCCGTCCTCGACTTCGGTCCCGGAGCCATGGGCCAGCTTCTCAACTACCTTGACCCGGCCGACCTCGACGCGATGGTGCTCAGCCATCTGCACACCGACCATTGCGCCGACATCATCGGCATGCAGGTGTATCGGCGCTGGTTTCCCGGCGGGCCGCTTGCGCGGATCCCCGTCTACAGCCCGGGCGACGGGCAGTACCGCACCCGCCAGCTCGGCGGGGACCCAGACGAGGAGACCTACGAGGGCGAGTTCGAGTTCAAGCAGATCGGGCCGGGCGACGTCGTCGAAATAGGCCCGATGAAGCTTGAGGCTTTCGCCGCCGATCACACGGTGCCGTGCGTGGGGATGAGGGTGAGCGGGCCGAGCGACCTCGGCCCGGGCAATGCCACCCTCGGCTACACCGGCGACACCGACCTGTGCGACACGGAGGTGGAGATGGCCCGAGGCGTCGACCTCCTTCTCTCGGAGTGCGCGTTCGAAGACGGGCGCGACTCGGTGCGCGGCGTCCACATGACGGGTTCGCGCGCCGGGGAGCTCGCCCAGCGGGCGGGCGCGGCGAGGCTGCTTTTGACGCACCTGCAGCCGTGGACCGACCCCGAGGCGGTTCGGCGGAGCGCCGAGCGCGTCTACGAGGGCCCCGTGCGGGCCGTGCTTCCGGGCGAGGAGCACCGCGTCTGAAAGCGGTAGGATCGCACGCATGAGTCAACGAGCAGACGGCCGAGCCGTCGACGACATGCGTCCCGTGTCCATCTCCCGAGGCTGGCTCGACGCAGGCGAGGGCAGCGTTCTCGTCTCCTTCGGCAAAACAACGGTTTTGTGCGTCGCCTCCTTCACGGAAGGCGTTCCGCGCTGGCGCAAGGACACCGGCCTGGGCTGGGTGACCGCCGAGTACTCGATGCTTCCCCGCGCCACGGACGAACGCTCGTCCCGGGAGTCGGTCAAGGGAAAGATCGGCGGAAGGACGCACGAAATTTCGCGGCTGATCGGCCGCGCGCTGCGCGCCTGCGTCGACATGCGGGCACTCGGCGAGAATACTGTCCAGCTCGATTGCGACGTTCTTCGGGCCGACGGCGGCACCCGCACGGCGTCGATCACCGGCGCCTTTGCAGCGTTGGCCGACGCCGTCGATTGGGCTGTGGGGAAAGGGATCGTCAAACCGCGCAGGCCGGTTCTCAGCGACACGGTGAGCGCAGTGTCGGTCGGCGTCGTCGACGGGCGCCCGGTGCTCGACCTGCCCTATGAGGAGGACTCACGCGCCGACACCGACATGAACGTGGTCGCGACAGGCGCCGGCCAGTTCATCGAGATTCAGGGGACCGCCGAGCACGCGCCTTTCTCAAGGGGCGAGCTGGGGGAGCTTTTGGACCTCGCAGCGATCGGGACGGCTCATTTGGCCGCCGTCCAGAAAGAGGCGCTGACGGGCGACAACCCCATCGATCCTCGGATCGTCGCCGGATGGGAGAACCGATGAAGCTTGTGCTGGCCACCCGCAATCCGCACAAAGTTGCGGAGCTGCGCGCGATTCTCCTGCCGCTCCTGCCCGGAGCGCAGATCGTGGGCGCCGAGGCGTTCGACGTCCCCGAGCCGGTCGAGGACGAGGTGACCTTCGCGGGCAACGCCCTCATCAAGGCCAGGCAGCTGGCGGAGGCGACCGGCCTGCTCGCACTCGCCGACGACTCGGGCATCTGCGTGGACGCGATGGGCGGGGCGCCGGGGGTGTTTTCCGCGCGGTGGTGCGGAAGGCACGGCGACGACGCCGCGAACCTGGAGCTCTTGCTGGCGCAGATGGCCGACGTTCCGGAGAGGCATCGCGGGGCGTCCTTTGTGTGCGCCGCGGCGATGGCCGCCCCCGACGGGCGCGAGGAGGTCGCGGAGGGAATCATGCGCGGAAGCCTCCTCTTTGCCCCGCGCGGCGAGAACGGGTTCGGATACGACCCGATATTCAGGCCCGAGGGCCTCTCGGTTTCCAGCGCTGAGCTGACGCCGGAACGCAAGGAAGCCATATCGCACCGAGGAAAGGCATTTCGGGCGCTGGCCGCGAGGATTTAGGCGTCGCAGCCGAGCACGGCGAGGGCGCGGCGAAGCAGGGATGCGTGCGCGGGAATGAGCTCGGCTTGGAGCTCGCGCGTACGGGCCTCCCCGGGCGTGAACCACGAGAATTCGAGCGAATCGTCGCCCGGGTTGCAGTCGCCCTGCATGGGGACGATGTAGGCGAGGGAGACGGCGTGCTGGCGTGGGTCGTGCCAGCCTTCCCCCATGGGGAAGTACTCGCCGACGGTGAAAGGCGTGAGAACCGCCGGGATTCGGGGGAGCGCCATGGGGCCGAGGTCTTTGTCGATGTGCCGCGCGAGCGCCTCGCGGATCGTCTCATAGAGCAGGATGCGCCCGGACGGGAAAGCTCGGTTGATTCCTTCGTCGTCGGCGCACAAAAGCATTCCCACCGCTTCCAGGGAGCCTGCCTCGTCAAGGCGAACCGGGACGATGTCGACGTAGACCATGGGAACCTTTTCGCGGACGAAGCGCAGGTCCTCGGGCGGCAACCAGGGGCCGATGGCATCCGAATCGATTTCGCTCATGCGTTTAGTGTGCCAGGGAGATTCTGGCCGCCGCTTCCTAAGCGGAGGTTTTCTCGCCGGGTGAACGGGGCGGGGCTTGGGCGGTCGAAACGAGGCGGCAGCGGCAAGATAGTCGCATGGTCAAACTCGACGTCGGCGACATTGCGCCCGATTTCACCCTCCCGAGCACCGACGGCGACATCCGGCTGTCCGAGGCGCTGAGCAAGGCGGAGAAGGGCGTGATCGTCTACTTCTACCCCAAGGCGATGACGCCCGGATGCACAACCGAGGCGTGCGACTTCCGCGACAGCCTGAACTCGCTGAAAGGCGCCGGATACTCGGTCGTCGGAGTTTCGCCGGATTCGCTGGGCTCCCTGGAGAAGTTCGCCCGGCGCGACGCCCTGAACTTCCCGCTGGCCAGCGATCCCGAGCGCGACGTCATGGAGGCGTACGGCGCCTTCGGCGAGAAGAAGAACTACGGGAAGATCGTGCGCGGGGTCATCCGATCGACGTTCGTCGTGGGCAAGGACGGCAAGATTCTCCTCGCCAATTGCAACGTCAAGGCCAAGGGGCATGTGGCGCGCCTGCGCAAGGAACTGGGGATCGACTAGCCGCTTTTCCGACGGATGACTGGCGACGGCGCAACGGATGGGCGGCTCGCGTCGCGGCGCCGGAAGCGGCGGGCGTCTGCGATGGGTTTGCCGCTCAGCCGCGCCGCCGTCGGAAAAGGCGCTGGCGATGTGCCGGGCGGCCTGTGCCAAGAACGGCGATGGCCGGCGGCCCCGCGAGCCGTTAGAATATGGTGGCAGCGCGCGAGTGGCGGAATTGGTAGACGCGCCAGATTTAGGTTCTGGTGCCCTAGGGCGTGTGGGTTCGAGTCCCACCTTGCGCACGAGCGGCATTGAGGGCGTGTTCGAGGAGGTTGCTGTGCCAAGCAACAAGATGATCGGAGAGTTCTCGCAAAAACCTAAGACCGACGCGCACTGTCAGGCGATCGATGCGTACGTGATGGGCCTGGGCAGCGTCAAAAGAGAGCTTCGTTCTCAGCTCAGCTACTCGGTCAATCGGAAATTCCTCTGGATGTGGGCATATGAGAAAACCGGCGACGGAACGCTCTATCTCAATGTCGCTTTGGATTACAGGGAGGAATTTCCCGGAGTTCACGGGGTCACCCAAGTCAGCGCCCGCCGGTGGAACCATCACGTCGTAGTGAAGTCCCTTGAGACGGCGAATAGCTCGTGGCTTCGGGAACTGATAAAGAAGGGGTTCGAATTCTCCTGCCGATGACAGCAAACCTGGCGTCCGCCGTCATCGCCTCATGTCGTCTAGGAATCGTCTCGGCATGGGAAACAGCGGTTGCCCCGGCATGGCCGGGTGCCTGGCCGCTTCGGGAGCGTCGCTCGTCGATGAGTTGGCCGCCGAGAATTCAGCCTCCGAACACGGCTTCGCGGACGCGATCGACCGGCATGGCCACGTCGAGCCAGATTTCCTCGGCGATGGCGGCCTGCCACAAGAGCATTCCGAGCCCGTCGATCGGGGTGGCTCCGGCTTGGGCGGCGAGGGCGAGCAGCTTCGTCTCGCGCGGGTGGTAGACGGTGTCCACCACGGCCTGGCCGGGGCGGAGCCATTCTTCCCTGATGTTTGATTGGCTTTCGAGAGGCGCCATGCCCACCCGGGTGGCGTCCACGACGATGTCCGCCTCCCGCACGGCCCGCTCGAGGGCTGCCTCGTCGGCGACGTCGGTGAGCGTCAGATTCACGCCCGTGTGCTCGGAGAGCGCGGCGATCTTCTGCGACGTCGGCCCGAAGGACGCGTTGGCGCGTTTGAAGACGGAGACCCTCCCCGCGCCGTCGAGCGCGGCCTGAGTGTAAACCGCCGAGCCCGCGCCGCCTGCGCCGATGACCGCGACGTCGGCGCCCGCCACGGCGAAGCCTCGCTCGGCGACCGACCGCAGCAGGCCCGCTCCGTCGGTGTTGTGGCCGATGAGCCGATCGCCCTCGCGCTTGACCGTGTTGACCGCGCCCATGAGCCGGGCCGCGGGGGAGAGCTCGTCGAGATGCTCGATCACGGCGGCCTTGCACGGCATCGTCACGTTGAAGCCCGCGAAGCCCATGGCGCGCGCGCCCGCGACGGCGGCGCCTATGGCCGAGGGGACGATGTCGTGGCACAGGTAGACGCAGTCGAGCCCGAGCTCGGCGAAGGACACGTTGTGCATGGCGGGGGAAAGCGAATGCTCCACGGGCGAGCCGAAAAGGGCAAACGCCTTTGTGCGGCCGGATATCATCGTGCCTCCTTCGACGAGGACGGGGGTTCGCGAAGCGACCGTGCACGCCGGTACGCGTGGAGCGATGCGCTTGCGGGACGCCTCAAGGATACCTGCGCGCCGATCGGCCGTTATTTGGGAGGGTTTGCGTAGAGGCTTTCGACGACGTCGGCGTGGCGCTCGAGGACGTCGGCGCGCTTGACCTTCATCGACGGGGTGAGCAGGCCGTTCTCCTCCGTGAAGTCGCCGTTGACCACCGTGAATTTGCGGATTGACTCGGCGCGCGAGACTTGCTCGTTCGTCCGGTCCACCGCCCGCTGGAGCGCTTCGAGGACGGCCGGATGGCGCGCCGCCGAGGCCGCGTCCATGTGCGGCAGTCCGTGCCCGCGCAGCCAGCCGGGAAGCATGTCGGCGTCGAGGGTGATGAGCGCCCCGACGAAGGGGCGTTTGTCGCCGACGGCCACGACCTGTGAGATGAGAGGGTGCCCGCGCAGCTTGTCCTCGAGGACGGCCGGGGCGACGTTTTTGCCTCCCGCGGTGACGATGAGCTCCTTCTTCCTTCCGGTGACGGAGAGGAACCCGTTCTTGTCGATGGCGCCGACGTCGCCCGTGCGGAACCAGCCTTTCTCGAACGCCTCGGACGTGGCTGAGGGGTTGTTGTGATATCCGGGGAAAACGTGCGGGCCCTTGAGGAGGATTTCGCCGTCGTCGGCGATTTTCACGGCGGTTCCGGGAAGGGGCTGGCCCACCGTGCCCATCTTGAAGGCGCCGGGGCGGTTGGCGGTGGACGGGCCGGAGGTCTCGGTCAGGCCGAAAGCCTCGATGACTGAGAGGCCGATGCCGCGATAGAAGTGGCCGAGCCATTTGCCGAGGGGAGCGCCCGCCGATATCGCGTACCGGCAGTTCGAGCCCAGGGCGGCGGTGATTTTCTTCCACACGAGGGCGCGCGCGAGAGCCCGCTGGAGGAGAAACAGCGGCCCGCGGAACCTCTTGCGCGAGTTGCGCACGGCCACATGAGCCGCCCAGCGGAAGATTTTGAGCCGCAGCCCGCGCACCTTTGCCTCGGCCGCGTTGTAGACCTTCTCCAGGACCCGCGGCACACACAGGAGGGCCGAGGGCTCAAAAGACTGGATGTCGCTCAGCAGGTGTTTGACGTTGGGGACGTGCGCCACCCGCCCGCGGCCGGCGACGGCGAAGTAGAAGACGACCCTGGCCATGACGTGGGCGAGGGGGAGGAAGAGGAGGATTCTGCTGTCGCCGCGGTCGATGATCGGCCCTTCGGCGGCGAGCGTGGACATCGTAATCGCCGCGATGTTGCCGTGGGTCAGCTCGACGCCCTTCGGGTTTCCGGTGGTGCCGGAGGTGTAGATGATCGTCGCCGTGTCCCCGCCGGTCAGCGCATTCTTCCTTTCCAGCACGCGAGCCTCGTCGATCCCCGAGCCGGCCGCGTACAGCTGTTGCAAACCGTCGCTGTCGTAGACGAGCGTCGGCATGAGGCCGGGCGTCTTCACAGAGTCGACTGCGGCGGCGTGTGCGGCCGAGTCGGTCAGGACGAGGCGGACGTCGGCGTCGGAGACGATCCAGCGGATCTGTTCGGCCGAGCTCGACTCGTAGATCGGAACCACTGTGAGGCCCGCGTACAGGGCCGCCATGTCCAGCAGGCTCCACTCGTAGGAGGTCGCGCCGAAGATCGAGACCGCCTCGCCAGGTTTCAGGCCGAGGCCGATGAGCCCGCGGGCCGCCTGGATCACGTCCGACTCGAACTCGGCCGCGGTGATCTTCACCCAGGAGGCGCCGATCTCTGTGCGGCGTTCGATGCACACGCCGTTAGGGGCCTTCGCTGCGCGTCGGGCGAGGAGCCACGGCACGGTCATATGGGATTTGACGGCTGCAACTGGCTTGTCGGACCACGATCCGTCGCGATGTTTCTTCACGGGCGCTCCTGACGTTGGGGTGCGGCATTGGGAGAATACACGGCCAGGCTAGCCTTTTTGGAACTGCGTTACACATCGACGTCTGGCCCGCCGAGTGCGCGAGACGCATCTCACGCTAAAATCCCCGTATGAAGATTGCACGAATCGGGCTCGACCAGGGCCCGCGATACGCCGTCGTCGACGAAGACAGCGACGAGCTCATCCTCCTCGCCGACGATCCGCTGTTCGGCGAGGGCAAGCCCACCGGCCAGCGGCTCAGGCCCGAAGACGTCCGGCTGGTCTCTCCGATGATTCCGCGCTCGAAGGTCGTCGGCTTCGGCGGCTCCTATTCCGACGGTGAGCCCCCCGCCTCGACGGACGACCTCCTCGTCTTCCTCAAACCCAACACCTCCGTCGTCGGGCCGGACGACCCGATCGTGCTTCCGGCCCACCTTCCCGAGGTCGTGCACGAGGTCGAACTCGCCGTGGTCATCGGGCGCGTGGCCAAAGACGTTCCGCCCGAGCGGGCCCACGAGGCGGTCCTCGGGTACACCGTCGCCGACGACGTCACCGGAGTCCACGCGAACCTCGCCGTCGCCAAGGGGACGGACACGTTCTGCCCCGTCGGCCCGTACATCGAGACCGAGCTCGACCCGTCCGATCTGGCGCTGGCCTCGCGGATCGACGGCGAGCTCTCGCGCGAAGGCCGCACGTCGCAGCTCGCCTTCTCGGTTCCCGAACTCGTCTCGCACGCTTCGAAGATGTTCACCCTGCTGCCCGGAGACATCGTGCTGACCGGTTCGCCGGGCGTGCGCGGCGTCGAGCCGCAGATCGCGTCGGGCCAGACCGTCGAGGTCGAATGCGAGGGAATCGGAAGGCTCCGCAATCCCGTCATCCGGCGGTGAGGCCGCCTTTCCGGAGACGAGGCTGCATTCGCCGCTGAAACCATGGGCGCCAAAGGCGGCGGTGCGGGCGAGGCTGAAACAATGCCGAAGGCGGGTGAAGGCGCGGATCAAAAAACGGATGGAAAAGGCGTGTGGCGCGGCAAACGAGCCGCGCCACACGCCTTCCGATTATGCAGCAGCCGTCGGGCAGTCTTCAGTCGTTGCGCCTGCGACTGGACGTCAGGACGTGCCGCTCCAGGGGCGTGCACACGAGCAGGGCCAGCAGCGTCAGCGCAAAACCCACGCCCAAGACTCCTGCGAGCTGTATGAATGCAGCGTTCGACGGCGTCTCGTTCATGAAGCTGATGACCAGGAAGCAGCCCAATCCGGCGCCGATCACCGAGGTGGCTGCCAAGGGGCCGAGAACCTGGTGAAGCCTGCTGAGCGTGAAGACGCGGAAGGGGAATCCGACCTTCGACAGGGCAATCGTCTGATCCGCCCTCTCGAAGACCAGGCTCGCCTGGTTCGTGAGCGAGGACTGCGCCGCGACGGCGAATCCAAAGGCGAGGGTGATCCACACGCCGAACTTGATGTCGCGGAGTGCCCACTCGAACCCGGGGTTGGTGCTGTCTGGGGCAGCGCTCACAAAGCCCGCGACGAAGCACAGGAGCGCGACTCCGCCGACCGTCCGCCACATGGCGCGCGGATCGTCCAAAAGGCGTCGGACGGCGAGCAGACGCGACACCGAGGAGGTTTTCGTCAGCGGCCGCGCCGCGACTTGAAGCAGCCACGGCCCGACCAGCGAGAACGCCGCGACGAAGAGCCCGACGAAGATTCCCACGGACACGAGCGCGGAGGTTTCCACCCTCGAGCCTTCACGGCTGCTCGACCAGTAGACAAAGGCAAAACCGGCGACGACGAAGAGCACCAAGCGCCACATTTTCAGCGCCTTTGGCGTTTCCCTGCGCGTGACGCCGAGGGGGGAGATGCGCACCTTTTGCAGGCCGACGACGGTCGAGGCCATGGCGATGAACAGCAAAACGGCGAGCAGCCCGAGCATGGCCGCTATCGGGAGCATCATGAGCGAAGTGTCGATGGAAACCTTGAAGAAGCTGGCGTTGCCCCAGGCGGGAAGCGTGGCGTAGTAAAGGACGACGCCGGCAACCGCGCCGATGAGCCATTGGGCGGCCGTTTCGACGAGGGCCATTCGGACCGTCTGCGAACCGGTCACGCCGATCAGGCGCAAGGTTGCGAGCCTGCGGGCGCGGGCCTGCGCGCCGAGCCTCGCGGCGGAGGACCCGAGCGCGAAGATCGGGATGACGAGCAGCGCGCCCGCCACGACCGACAGAAGGTAGTACGTGAGCATCGCATCGGCGTTGTGCTCGCCGATCGCCCGAATGATTCTCGCGGGCCTTTCGTCGTTCAGCGTCTTGAACATCCAGATGCCGCCGGCCACCGTCAAGGCGATGAAGGTGGACAGGGCGAAGGAGACCACGGCCAGGACGTCCAGCCATGCCGCTCCGGATCGCATTTTTATCCTTGCCACGGCAAGGCGGGGGGCGAGTCGGGTCGTCGGGCTCATGAGCGGACTCCCTTCGCGGTCGTGTCGGCGTGGATGCGTCCGTCGCGAATCTCGATGAGCCTGTCGCACCAGGCCGCGACATTGGGATCGTGGGTGACCACCACGAGGGTGGCGCCGCCCATGCGCGCCGTCGTCGTCAGAATCTGCATGATTTCGTGCCCGGTCGCCTGGTCGAGCGCGCCTGTCGGCTCGTCGGCGAAGACAACCGAGGGCGACGAGGCCAGCGCCCGCGCCACGGCTACGCGCTGAGCCTGCCCGCCGGACATTTCGCCCGGCCTCCTCTTGCGCTCGGATTCCAGCCCGACCTTGGTCAGCCACGAGTTGGCCTCCTTGATGGCGGACCGACGCGAGGCTCCCGCGAGCATGAGGGGGAGGGCGACGTTCTCGTTTGCGGGAAGCTCGGGGACCAGCTGGCCGTCCTGGAAGACGAATCCGAAGGCCTTCAGCCGCAGGCGCGAGCGCCCTGCGTCGTTCAAACTCGTGACCGACGTTCCGCCGACGGTTATCTCGCCGGATGTCACGGGGAGTATCCCCGAAAGGCAGTGCAGGAGAGTCGACTTGCCCGAGCCGGACGGGCCCATGACGGCCACGGACTGTCCGGCGGGAATCGTGACGTCGACTCCCGCGAGCGCCTTGACGGCGCCGAAGTTCTTTACCAGGTTTCGCCCTGTCAGGGCCATGTGCGTTGCGTTCATGTTTCCATTGAACAGCGAATGCGGCAGGCGGACCATGGTGCTGCGTATCGAAAGAAGGTAGAGCCAGCTCTACTGTTTTTCAGCGGTGCGGCGGCTCCGCCGCCTGCGCCGGAGGATTTGCGCGGCGTCGAGGCGGGACATTTCTCCACGGCGAGGTAGGGTATCGCCCATGGGAAAGGAACAGACGGCGCGGGTGCGAAGGGCGGTCGCCCGGGCAGTCGCGGAGTCCGTGGCGGCGGCGCTGGCTTCGACGGTTCTCGCTTTTCCCTTCCTCATCGGATTGGCGTCGGCGATCGCTTCCGGCTCGCCGGGCTACGTCGTTTTTGTGGCCTACGGCGGGGGGACGGCCTTTATCGCGGCGCTCGCGGTGCGGGCCGCGGTCAGAGCCGTCCGCCGCGCCGCCGAGAGAATCCAGACGGTCTACGGGCGGGTCAGCCCCGAAGACCTCGCCGAGCTGACCGAATCGCGCCGCGAAATCGTGGCCGCATTCGAGATCGAGCGCCGCCGCATCGAGCGGGACCTTCACGACGGCGCGCAGCAATACCTCGTCACCGCCTCTATCGACGTCGGCGAGGCGGACTTGCTTTTGGACTCGGCGATCGCGGACGGGGCCGTGGTCCCGGAGAAAATGGGCGAGGTCCGCGCGCTTTTGGGCAAGGCGCAGGACGACGCCGAAAGCGCCCTTCGCGCACTGAGAAGCACGGTGGCCGGGATCCACCCCAAGGTGCTCTCGGACCTTGGACTGGAGGCTGCCGTCCGGTCCCTGGCGGCCTCCTCGCCCCTGAAAGTCGAGGTTTTCGTTCCCAATCGGCTTCCCGCCATTCCCGAGGGCGTCATCGCCGCCGCGTACTTCCTCGTCTCCGAGGGCTTGACGAACGTCGCGAAGTACGCGCCCGCGGCCCGCGTCTCGGTGCTGCTGGCCGCAGACGCGGACCTCCACGTCTCCGTCAGCGACGACGGCCCCGGCGGGGCGAGCGTCCAGCCGGACCGCGGCCTTTCGGGCATGCGCGAGCGGCTCGCCGCATTCGGGGGCGTTCTCGAAGTCGTCAGCCCTCTCGGAGGGCCGACGACGCTGACGGGGCGGATCCCGCTCCTTTTGCGGCAAGGGGAATTCGGCGTTTCTCCGGCAAACAGCCGCGCAAGCGGGAGCGAGACAGACGGCGAAGCAGACGTCGGCGGGACGGGCGACGACGCACGCGGCAGCGTGCAAGCGGAGACGAGAGGGGCGGACGAAGCCGCCTGGCGAAGCCCGGGCGGGAAAACGCGGGAAGGCCTGTGAAGCGTGCCGGGGCCTGAGGCGCTCGACAGCGAACGAGACGCGAGAAAGCCGGCGGGTTGCGCGAAAGTCGGCCAGGTGCGAGAGAATCGGCAAAGCGCGAGAGAATCGGCAAGACGTGACGACGGCGGCGAAGCACAGGGGCCCGCCGGCCCGCCGCGGAAAGGAGAGGGAATGAGGTTAGTGGTCGCCGACGATTCGGCGTTGTTCCGGGAGGGCATGGTCGGCCTTCTGATGAGGCAGGGCCACGAGATCGCCGCGGAGGCCGCCAGCGCGGACGAGCTCGTCGAAGCGGCCGCGCGGACCGCCCCGGATGTGGTCGTCACGGACGTGCGGATGCCGCCCGGAATGTCCGACGACGGCCTGAGGGCGGCCGTGCGCATACGAGAGAGCCAGCCTGAGATCGGGATCATGGTGCTCTCCCAGTATGTCGCCCCCGCCTACGCCGCAGAGCTGTTCGAGCCGAGCGCGCCGACCGACGGCGTCGGGGGACTGGGCTACCTCCTCAAGGACAGAGTGGCCAGGGTCGCCGATTTCATCCGGTCCTTGAGGGTCGTAGAGGCCGGCGGCGTCGTCGTCGACCCGGAAGTGGCCTCCTCCCTGGTCAAGGGCCGCTCGTCGTGGCTCAACGGGTTGACGGCCAGGGAAAGCGAGGTCCTCGAACTCATGGCCCAGGGCCTGTCCAACCACCAGATTTGCGAGCGCATGTTTCTTTCCACGGCCGCGGTCTCAAAACACGTGGCCAATGTTTTCTCGAAGCTCGGCATGCTCCCCGGAGAGGAGAACCGGAGGGTGCGGGCGGTTCTGGCCTACCTGACGGAGAAGCGGAACTGAGGAGCGTGCGCCGACTCGGAGCCGAGTGCGCCGACCCTGGGCTGAGTGCGTCGAAACGGAGTCGAACGTGCAGAAGAAAGCGAGTGCTTGAGAAAAGGGTCGCAGACAGGCGAAGGAAGCCCGCCGCATAACGGAATCGCGCCGCATAAGAAAGTACGCCAGTGCACCGAGCAATTGTCCGTCTGCCGGGCATGTGCCTCGATGGGCGAGGCAAAGCTGGTACGTTTGACCTAAAAGCGACGGGGTGAGCTTCGTTGCGGCGAGCGATTCAGGAGGAAGCGGATGAAGCCATATGTGGGCTCCGAGGTTGGGCGGCTCAAGCAGGTTCTCCTGCACCGCCCGGGCAAGGAGATGTTGAGGCTCACCCCTTCCAACAAGGACGATCTGCTCTTTGACGACGTCCTCTGGCTCGAACGGGCCCAGCATGAGCACGACGTCTTCGCCGAGACGCTGCGTTCGCGCGGCGTCGAGGTCCTCTACCTTGCCGACTTGCTCGCCGAGGCGCTCGCGGACCGTGAAGCCCGCGAGCGCGTGCTCGACGTCGTCGTCACGGAGGAGGCCTGCGGCGCAGGAATCGAGGAGGCGGTCCGAAACTACGCCGAGTCGCTGCCGGAGGCCGAGCTCGCCGAGCTCCTCATCGCGGGCGTGACAAAGGCCGAGCTGCTCGACCGATCCGATGTGCAGGAGTCTTTGACCCTCCGCACACTCGGCGCAGACGACTGCCTTCTGGCCCCGCTTCCCAACCACCTTTTCACGCGTGACACGTCCTCGTGGATCTACGGCGGCGTCTCGATCAATCCGATGTGCCGCCCGGCGCGCGTGCGCGAGAGCGTGAACGAGGAGGCGATCTACCTCCACCATCCGCGCTTCGCCGACGCCGACTTCACGGTCCTGGGCGACGGCGTGGGATCGGGCTTCGCCTCCGTCGAAGGCGGGGACGTCCTCGTCATAGGGAACCGCTCGGTCCTCGTCGGGTTGAGCGAAAGGACGAGCCCGCAGGGGGTTGAAAGGCTTGCCCTTCAGCTATTTGAGGCGGGCGAGGCAGAGCGGGTCGTCGCCGTCGAAATGCCGAAGGCGCGGGCGCAGATGCACCTGGACACCGTGATGACGATGGCCGACGAGGGCACCTTCGTCAAATACGCGGGCCTGGGGATGCTCCGCTCCTACACGATCCGTCCCGGGGACGGGAAGAGGCCCCTTCACGTGGAGACAAATGCGCCCGAGCGGATGCACGCCGTCGTCGCGGAGGCGTTGGGCCTCGATTCGGTGCGGATTCTGACGACGCCGCAGGATTCCCTCGCGGCCGAGCGAGAGCAGTGGAACGACGGGGCGAATCTGCTGGCCGTCGCCCCCGGCGCCGTGGTGGTTTACGAAAGGAACACCGCCACAAACGAGTATCTTTCCGAGCAGGGCATCGAAGTTCTGCCGATTCCCGGGAACGAGCTGGGCCGCGGGCGCGGAGGCCCGCGTTGCATGAGCTGCCCGACGGTCCGCGGCGAGAACTGACCGCTCGCTCCCGGAGCCGACGGCGCACGTCGAGGATTGAGGGCGCGCTCCGAAAGTCGGCGGCGCGCTCCGAGGAACGAACTTTTGCGGGGAAAACGACGGCGGCCGCAGGCGGATGCGAGCCGTCTTCGGACCGTCTTCGAGCGAATCGCCGAAAGGAGTTGAAACTGGGAGGAAATAGGCGTTTCCTAGATACGCAAGCATCGCACGAACGCATCACCGTTCTCACATAGGAGTGTCTGAAAATGGCGAAAATCGTCAACTCATGGAACGACTTCGACCCCCTCAAGAGGGTCATTCTGGGGCGCGCCGACAATTCGGTCATTCCGCCCGAAGAGCCGGCAACCTCGGAGAAGGTGCCGATCGACTCCGAGATGCGCGGAATGTGGGGGCCGCGTCCCACCGAAACCGTCGAAAAGGCCAACGCCCAGCTCGACTACCTCGCCAAGGTTCTTCAGGACAACGGCGTCGTCGTCGACAGGCCGACGCCGCTGCAGTGGAATCAGGCGATCGTCACGCCCGACTTCCGCACCGACTCCGGTTTCACGCAGATGCCTCCCCGCGACATTCTGCTCACCATCGGCAACGAGATCATGGCCTCGGCCAACTCCTTCCGGTGCCGGTACTTCGAATACCTCGCCTACTGGGACCTCATGGGCCAATACTTCGAGGAGGACCCCGAATTCAAGTGGACTCAGGCCCCGCGGCCGCGGCTGACCGACAAGTCGTACAAGCACAACTATTACGACGAGCGGATCACGATCGAGGAGCGCCTGGAGCGCACGGCCGCCAAGGACTTCGTCACGACGGAGGTCGAGCCGATGTGGGACGCGGCCGACGTCATGCGCCTGGGCAGGGACCTGTTCATCCAACACGGCCTGACCACGAATCGCAAGGCGATGGAATGGTTCAAGCGCTACTATCCGGACCTGCGGGTGCACGCTGTGAACTTCCCCGGCGATCCCTACCCGATCCACATCGACGCGACCTTCGTGCCGCTGCGGCCCGGCCTCATCATCAACAACCCGCAACGCCGCCTGCCCGAGGAGCAGCGCAAGATCTTCGAAGCCAACGACTGGCAGATCGTCGACGCGGC
>ERZ773060.104-NODE-104-length-40321-cov-4.29792_pt1 | contig 40321 bp, 56 predicted proteins | sample MGYA00580628_ERZ773060 | MGnify/ENA primary metagenome ERZ773060 (study PRJEB29015, sample SAMEA2738019) | human oral metagenome | biome: human oral; feature: human-associated habitat; material: dental | place: China | collected 2045 ... | reverse complement strand
CAGCTAGGAGCGAAGATTCAGCGAATCGAGGCAAATGATGAAGAAGAATAAAAATTTACGCTATGTACTCCGTCGTTTACTGTTGATTTTTATCGTACTATTGCTAGGCTTTCTGGCTTTAGGGATCGGCTTGATGGTTGGCTATGGTATCCTAGGAAAGGGACAGGATCCATGGGCAATCCTGTCTCCAGCAAAGTGGCAGGAATTGATTAGCAAATTTACAGGAAATTAGACTGGGAGACCAGTCTTTTTCTAGAGATATAAGGAGAGATATGGACAAGAAAACAAGACAGGCTCTGATAGGGCTACTCATATTCTTACTATTATCTGCTGGTAGCTATTACATCAAGCAGATGCAGTCAGCGCCAAACACCCCTAAAACTAAAGTTAGCCAGAAAAGACAAGCTTCAGAAGCTCCTAGTCAGGAGTTGGCAGAAAGTGTCTTAACCGAGTCGATCAAGAATCAAATAAAAGGTGGTCTAGAATGGAATGGGGCAGGTGCCTTTGTCGTAAATGGCAATAAAACCAATCTAGATGCCAAAGTTTCTAGCAAACCCTATGCGGATAATAAAACAAAGATAGTTGGAAAAGAAACAGTCCCAACGGTTGCCAATGCTCTCTTATCCAAAGCGACTCGACAGTATAAAAATCGTGAAGAAACAGGCAACGGCTCGACCTCTTGGACACCGCCGGGATGGCATCAGGTTAAAAATCTAAAGGGAACCTATACACACGCAGTAGATAGGGGACACTTGTTGGGTTATGCCTTGATAGGTGGGTTAGATGGCTTTGATGCTTCTACCAGCAATCCCAAGAACATTGCAGTTCAGACAGCTTGGGCCAATCAGGCTCAGGCTGAAGATTCGACAGGTCAGAACTACTATGAGAGTTTGGTTAGGAAAGCCTTAGACCAGAATAAGAGGGTCCGTTATCGGGTGACGCTCCACTATGCTACGAATGAGGATTTGGTTCCATCCGCTTCACAAATTGAAGCCAAGTCTTCGGATGGCGAATTGGAATTCAACGTCCTGATTCCAAATGTTCAAAAGGGTATCCAACTCGATTACCGAACAGGTCAGGTCACGGTGACGAACTAGAAAAAAAGGAATAAAAATTGCTCCCTTGTCCGTCATTGATAAGGGAGCGATTGTATAAATTAGAAAATAATGTGATTCCTAGGCCGATTTATGATATAATGGAACACAAGATACTATTTTAGGAGAAGGACTATGGAAGACCCGAGCAGTCAGAATTTGTTGCTACAGTTTGTATTGTTATTTATCTTGACCCTGTTAAATGCTTTTTTCTCAGCCACTGAAATGGCGATGGTGTCACTAAACCGTTCCCGAGTGGAGCAAAAGGCAGAAGAGGGAGACAAACGTTACATCCGTTTGTTAAAGGTACTTGAAAATCCTAACCACTTTTTATCAACGATTCAAGTTGGTATCACGTTAATTACCATCTTGTCTGGGGCCAGTTTAGCGGAGACTCTGGGACGCGAAATTGCCTCTTGGATAGGGAATAGTGAAACAGCTTCCGCTATTGCAAGTTTTCTATCTTTGGCATTCTTGACCTACATCTCTATTGTTTTTGGTGAACTATATCCTAAACGGATTGCCCTCAATCTGAAAGATGCTTTGGCAATTCGAACAGCACCAATTATTATTGGTCTTGGAAAGATTGTCAGTCCCTTTGTCTGGCTGTTATCTGCTTCAACCAATTTGTTAAGTCGTTTAACACCAATGACCTTTGATGATGCGGATGAAAAGATGACACGTGATGAAATAGAGTACATGCTCACCAATAGTGAAGAAACACTGGATGCAGATGAGATTGAAATGCTACAGGGAGTCTTTTCTTTAGATGAACTAATGGCTCGTGAGCTAATGGTGCCCCGAACAGATGCCTTTATGGTAGATATTCAGGATGACAGTCAAACGATTATCCAAAGTATTCTAAAGCAAAATTTCTCACGTATCCCTGTTTACGACGGGGATAAGGACAATGTGATTGGTTTGATTCATACCAAGCGTTTGCTAAACGCTGCCTATGCAGATGGTTTTGAAAATATTGTCTGGAAACGAATCCTCCAAACACCACTATTTGTGCCTGAGACCATTTTTGTAGACGACCTCCTTAAAGAGCTTCGAAATACCCAAAACCAAATGGCCATCTTACTAGACGAATACGGTGGTATGGCTGGTTTGGTAACTCTAGAAGATCTTTTAGAAGAGATTGTCGGTGAGATCGATGACGAGACGGATAGGGCAGAAATCGAAGTCCATCAAATCGGTGAGGACACTTATATTGCACAGGGAACCATGAATCTTAACGATTTCAATGACTACTTTGGTGTCGAACTAGAAAGTGATGATGTGGATACCATCGCCGGTTATTATTTGACGGGTGTTGGTACGATTCCGACAACTGAAAAAATCAGTTATGAACTGGTCAGTCAAAACAAACAAATCGTCCTGACCAATGATAAGGTGAAAAATGGACGTGTTACCAAGGTAAAAGTTCAAATCACAGAACTAGAACCTGAAGAAGAAACAGAATAAAGCAGTGACTTGAGTCACTGCTTTTTGTAAACCTATATGGTAGATACAGTTATCCCTATCTATTAGGAATAACAAAAAAGCCCGATTTTTGGGCTTTTCATTTGGTTAATTCCTGTTAATTCAGGTACTGAAAGGCGGTAGACGGATTAAAAGCTATTGATTTATCGGGCTTTGTAGGTGTTTCGCCCCAAATCCGCCCCAAATTTAAGCAGTTAGGAATATTTCTTTTATTTGCTCAAAGTTTTTATCCGCCAGTGCTTCCATCTGGTGTGAGTAGACCTTTAGAGTTATATCTGGACTTTCGTGACCTAGTAGCTTTGATATGGTCACGATGTCAATTCCTTTGAATATCAGGTAAGAAGCGTAAGTGTGTCTTAGGCTGTGGTTTCTTACTGGACGACCAACAAGCTTTTTTATCAGCTTGTTACACGCTGAGTTTGAAACTCCAAAACATACCCTATTTTTAATGTTTGCTTGCCAGTGCTGCTTTCTATAAGCTTTTAAAGTTTCAATCGTGATCTTATCAATTGGGATTTTTCTTTTTGAGCTTTCGTTTTTCAAATCTCCAAAATCTTGAGCCTTTGAATAGTCAAAGCTCTTGTTTATGTCAATGATTCCATTTTTGAAATCTATATCATCCCAGGTAAGCCCCAGAGCCTCAGAGAAGCGCATACCAGTCACTGAAAGGATGTAGAGGGTGAAATAGGACACGTATTGTATATTCGAGCGTGTGGACGAAATTAGATCCTTATACTCGCCTTCCTCTAAAAAGTCGTTATCCTCTGACCTGGATTCTATCTGAGACTTAACCTTAGCATCTTCAGCAAAGTTGTAGCTGATCACTTGCTCCCTGACTGCAACTTTTAGAGCGCCTTTTATCTGATAATGGAATTTCTCAAGTGTTTCCTGAGCATATTTTTCGCCAAACTCATTGAGTCGTTTTTGGTAATACAAGGGAGTAATATCCTTTACTTTCAAATCTCCAAAATAAGTTTTGATATGCTTCAGATTTTTGGTATAAGTGTCCCAGGTCTTATCCTTGACGTGCGGTCGCTTGTATACATCAGACCATGTTTTAACAAAATCATAGAGCGTGACATCCTTATCTGTCAGAATATTCTCGGATAGATTATCCTCTATCTCCCTTGCTGCAGCTTGAGCCAGTTTTTTTGTCTTAAACCCGCTTTTTGATTTCTGCTTGTATTTGCCATTTTTGTCTTTATAAGATATTCGGTATTCCCAACCGTTTTCTCTTTTTCTAAAGTATGCCATTTGCTTTTCACCTCATTTCTTGATAAAATGGGTACAAGAAAAGACATCATGCGAGGTTATCTCCATGACAATCCTTTCTTGTAATTGCCAGCCTCACGCTCTCGGTCACCAAACTTCTGAGCGTGGGGCTTTTTTTATTTTTTAGATTTAAAGACGCATCCGCAGTTTCGACAGTGCCAGTTGTGTTTTCCTTTTTTACCAACCAGGCCGAGGAGGACGAATGGCCAGGCAATCATCCAGCCGATGCATCCAACACAACCATTGAAACCTTTACGGTCCTGCATCATGTATTCAATTTGATCACTGCCACACTTTGGACAACGTTTCACATATTTAGCCATTATTTTATATTCCTTTCTTAATTGCGCTAAATTTTTTAAACTTTATAAATATCTACGACCTCTCCGATTGTTCGGATGTCGTCGTTTTCTGACAAGTGGATTTCTTCATATCCGCTATTCAGACTTTGCAAGTACCAGGAACCGTCATAATCTCTTTTAAGCTTTTTGACGAAGTTCTTGCCATTTATCTGGAAGATCCCGATTGAGTTGACATCAATTTGACTAGCTACTCTGATAAATAATAAGTCATTATCTTCTATGAGTGGCTCCATGCTATCACCAGCAACCTTAGCTATTGTATCATATTCCTCTGGCACATCTTCAGCTCTGAGTCTCACTTCCATATGCAGATTATCTTCCTGAAATGTTCCATGACCTGCAGCAACCAGTCCCTCGACGTAGTCAATGATATAATCTTCATTGCTTACCTTCTCAAAGATAGAAGCAACCTTAGAGCTTTCCTGCTCATCAAGTTGAGCATTGGCAAAGTCGAGGACTTTCTCTTGTCTAGGTTCTTCTAGTTGGTTGTAGATAGTTAGGATTTCAGGTTTTTCTTTATTCTCTTTTTGAATTCCTAAAAGAAATTCTGGAGTAATATTGAAAATTCTAGCGAAGTCATCAGCTTTATTGAGTGGGAATTCTCTAGTCTTATTGAAGTACCTAGACATTGTCGATTTAGCTATTCCAACACGTCTAGCTAGCTCACTCATAGACATCCCTTTCTTTTTTGCTTCTTCTTGGATTAGAGAAATGATTTCGTCATTAGTTCTCATGTTTCTTCGTTCCTTTTATTTGATAATTCAATTATACCATCGTTCCCAAACAAATACAAGAGAAACACAAAAAAACATTTTTTGTTTTTTTTTTCAAAAAAATAGTTGACAAAATGGAACGACTGGAGTTATAATGAAATTGTTCCACATCGGGAACGAATAATACTAAAAGGAGAACATGTTATGATAGTTAATCTGAAACGATTAAAGGCTGAACGGATTGCTAGTGGTATGACACAAGATGAAGTGGCTCACAAAATGGGTTGGAAATCACGTACACCATACGCAAAACGTGAAAATGGCTTAGTTTCTATTGGTGCTGACGAACTTGCAAAAATTACAAAGATTTTCGGACTGCCAATGGAAAAAATCACTATTTTTTTTAGCGAAAACGTTCCCGAAATGGAACAAACAGCCTAGGAAGGAGAGAAAGTGATTGAAAATAAATGAAGAGAAAGGAGACTGTATGACAAACTTTAAAGATTTGGATTGCCAGTTTATCTTTCAGGAATCCAACTGATGACTACACAGCTGTTAGTAATAGTTTTATCAACGATCCTGCGCTGGATTTTACAGCGGTTGGCATCATGATGGTTATTTTGGCCAATCACCCCAACTGGCAAGTCTATCCAGACGAAATAGCCAAGCGCAAAGGTGTTAGTCGTCCAACTATTAGTAAATATTTCAAAATCTTAGAAGAGGCTGGATATTTGCGTCAAGTTAGACGAAAACCTCCAGGCCGTGGAGGAAGTCACGTATTTCGATTTTTTTCGGATAGAAAAATATCTGATTTCCAGTTTGACATCATGTTGCAACGACTTGATAAAGCGATTAGTGATTCATTTTTTGAGATGTAAGTTTTTTTCATGTCAAATTTTTTCATGTCAAATTTTTTCATGTCAAATTTTTTACACTAACAAATATTAACTAACAACAAGTATTAACTAACAATAAATATTAACTAACAACAAGTCCTACTTCTCTTAATAAATAAAAGAGAGAAATTTCAAATTTAGGACTTTGCAAAAATGGGAAAGGAGCAAACGTGAAGCAATTAAAACTAAGTATTAAACCCAAGCAGGAACCTACTGAGGGTCAATCTCTTAATTCTTCAGGTTATTCAGTAAAAATCAATGACTGGGAGCTTGGCAGAGGGGTCACTGGCTTCAGACTAGAAATGCCTGCGAACGGAAAACCAAAAATCACTATTGATTTTACACCAGATATTATTGAAACTAATGGCGTGGTTGTGGACCCTCAAGTTTTAGAAGTGTTTGAGCAAGCTTACTCAGACTTTATTGCCAAAACTCAAAACGAGAAGGAAAAATCTGATTAGAAGACAACAAAAAGCACCTGACGGCAATCAGGCGCTCAACAAAATTATTCAAGGAAATTATAACATGAATGACTTAATGAATCAACTATTAGACCAGTTTGAAGCTGGCTTGATGGATAGGACGCTCAAGGTCATGACCATTGTGAGCGACGAAAAACGTCGTTATCCAATGGAACTGAATAAGTCGCAATGCTCAGAGATGCTTCTTGGAACCAAGGACACAACGACATTTGACGAGCGCTTCAATAGACACGAAGATTTTCCACGAATTGAGGGCAAGCGTGAGAAATATCCAAGGGATGCCGTCATTGAATGGTATCACGAAAACTGGCAGAAAACAGCTATATAAATTAAAAGGAGAAAATATGAAACTATTTACTAAAATCAAACTCAGACTTGAAGGAGTTATAAAATCGGTCAACCTTGACTGGAGAGCAGTCGCAGTCGAGCTTAATGAGGACCTTCTCAAAGAGCGCAAACGTCGCTTTGCTTGCGAGCAAGAAAACTACGATTTGAAGCAGGAGCTTGCTGCTTACAAGTACAAAGAAAATTTTGACATTAAGGCTAGACTGCAAGGAGAAATGTAGATGTACATTATATCAATCCATGTCAAAAATGCTGAAACTGGAAACGAGGATTTCAGTTTGATTGGAAGAGACTTTTTGCCAATTGGCAAGCAAGATTATTCGGCTACTGTTTTCGAGACTAAGGAAGAAGCTATTGCTTATTTGAAATCAGCTTCATACGAAGCTGCGGGAGTTTATGGAAATGACTGGGAATTTCAAGACAAGACTTCTTCTGGAGTGGAATCCCGCTGTCGAATTTGGAAAGTTGGAGAATAAATAAAAAAGGAGAACAATATGTTTAAAGCACTAAAAGCAATCAAAAAAATCAAACAACTGCAGAAAGAAATGCACGCTTTCAGCCTTGCGTTTCTAGCTCTACAAGATATGGGCTTGATGCCAGAGACTGAAAGAAGCAAGGCAAAGGCTCAAACAATGCACGATGTAAGTCACGTGCTCAAGGACGTCCTGGACGGCAAGTCGGTAGATGAAGCGATGAAGCGTCTAAATAGCGAAGTGAAAATTGAGGAGGTGGGGCAGGAAGATGAACAGAATTGAACTTGAAAACCGTGTGTGGCTTTTGGCCAACAATGAAGAAAAAAACGAATTGCTGGATCTCGGTTTGACATCTAAAGTTCGATATGTGAAGCGAGTCCTGGAACTAGGGAAGGTGTATGCTCATGTTTGATTATGACAGAGACATAATGCAACCGCCCGAACCCAGGGAAGAACGCGACCCAAGCGAGTATGTGTATATTGGATGTGGTCAGTATCGATATGTAGGTGATGAAATATGATTCAGGAGCTACACGAAGAAATCGACAATTGGAGAGCCGAGTATATTCATCTTGGTCAGGAACTTGGAGAAATTATCAACGAGCAACAAAATATTATTTTGAAATTGCAAAACGCAAACAGACGCTTGAAGCGTGAAAATTGGAATTTAAAGAAAACGAAAGGAAGAAAGAAATGACAAACGAACTAACACAGAAGCAAGTTACATCAAATGTTGCAACACGAATCGAAGCGATGAAGGGAGAAGGGCTCCTGATTGCACCGAATTATAGCGTTAGCAATGCACTGAGTTCGGCATATTATGCTCTAAAAAACTCCAACAGTGGAAATTTGCTCCAACAATGCACTCAAGACAGCGTTTATAACGCATTATTAGAAATGGTAACCCAAGGACTAAGCCCGGCTAAAAAGCAATGTTACTTTATCAAATATGGCTCTGACGTCCAATTGAGAATGTAAGAAAACGGGAAAGCAAGAAAGCACGAAAGCAAGCAAGAGGTGAAAGACGTTACTGCTAATGTTGTCTACGAAGGGGATACGCTAGAGGTATCAGTTGAAAACGGGCGTAAGAAGTTAGTCAAACATGAGACAGATTGGCAGAACGCAGATAATCCAATAATTGCTGCTTATTGCATCATCACTCGAACTGATGGGGAAGAGTTCTTTGAAGTCATGACTAAAAAACAAATTGACAAGTCATGGTCTAAGGCGAAAACGAAAAATGTCCAAATCGACTTCCCTGACCAGATGGCCATGCGTACGGTTATCAACCGAGCTGCCAAAATGTTTATCAACACAAGCAATGACAGCGACTTGTTCGCTGGAGCAATCAATAACACAATTGCTGACGAGTACGACAATGATCGTCAAATGAAAGAAGCTGAACCAGTGAGAGAAGAGGCTGAAACATTAGATAGTATCCTTGGAGCTTCTGAAGAAGTGACTGAAAAACCAAAAAAAGAGGTTATCAACCAGGAGTTGACGACCACAGATACAAGCTACCCAGCAGATGAAGTTCCAGATTTTGATCAAGAAACGGGCGAAGTAATTGATAAGGAGCCAGAAAATGGTCAAATGGACATGCTAGAAGGGGAGGATTTCTAAAATGACTGAAGAATTAAAAGATGTAACGGATAGCCTCGAGCTCGTTCCAGTAACAGATTTAGAAGTCGGCTTCGTCCTGAAAGCGGCCGAAATCGAAATCCAAGGAAAGGAAGTTTTAGAACAGGCTTTGGCTGCCTATCAAAAGAAATACGCTGGCTATATCGTGACAGAAGAGACCTTGTCAGATGATACCAAGGTTAAAGATGAATTGGGACGAGTGCAACGTCAAATTGAACAAGAACTCAAAAACCAACTGAAAGACTACTCTAATCCGTTGGACGAAGTGAAAGCATGGGTTAATGCTGTACTGGACCCTATCAAAACTTTGCAGGCTGACATCAAAAATCAGATTAGAGAATTTGAAGAGAGAGCGACAGAAGCTCGCAAGGAAACAGTCAGAGAAGCTTTTGAATCTGCAATCGCAGATAGTGGAGTCGACCTTGACATTAAGTTGTTTGCCATCTACTTTGACGATCTCAGCAAGAAAAAGTGTTTCATGGCTGACAATGTGCGAATCAATCAAGCGACCTCTAAGATGATTGTTGATTTGGTCGCAGAAGAAGCAACCAAAAAACAGCAACGCGAGGCCGGACTTATCCAGATAACAGAAGCAGCTGCCAAGGCCGGCTTTGGCCCAGTTGTCTATATCCGACTTTATGAAGGGGGCGCCAAGCTGGAGGATATCCTGCAGGCCATTTTAGACGATAAAGACCTAGCTGATAAAGCCAAAGCGGAGGAAGAGCTTAAAAAACGTATCAAGGAAATGACAGCTATTGCAGAGGATAATAATCTAGCTCCTCAAAAATACGCTGACATGCTCAAGGAAGGTAAGTCCGTTTTGGATGTTATCAATATCCTACACGCAGACGCAGCCGAAATGAGACAAGCACAGGCCGAGGTGGAAAGAAACGCTCAGAATCAATTCTACACCCAAAATCAGCCAGAATTTGAGCCTGAAACGAGTTCAGAGGGCAATAGCGCCAGCGAACAAGGAACAGGCCAAAAATCGCAAAATATGGCTTCTGATGATGTGGCTAAAAAATATGGTTATCGATACCAAAATATGGAAATTATTTTCCCTGAAAAAAATATGCGTCAAGTCAAAGAGCAATTCAAGGCTATTTCTCAAGAGTTAGGGATTATTGTCCGAGTAATGCCTGAAATGGCAAGCAAGGCTGAAAGGGTGGAAATGGAATGACACAAGATTTACTTGGCAAAGATTACTATTCGGCAGCTTCTGCACGTCGCTACTGGTCCATCTCGCAATATAAGCGGTTTAGAGAGTGTGAAGCGCGAGCGCTAGCGGAGTTGGAAGGAGAATGGGAAGACCAGAGAGACAACACAGCCCTCTTGGTCGGGAACATGGTCCACAGCTATTTTGAAAGTCCAGAAATACATAAGAAATTTATGGATGAAAACGCAGATGCCATGATTTCAAAAGCCGGAAAGACCAAAGGTCAGTTGAAATCCGACTTCTTGGTCGGCCAGCGCATGATTGAGCGACTGGAAGCTGATAAGCAGTTCATGGACTACTATGTCGGCCAGAAAGAGGTTGCTGTAACAGGCAAAATCGAAGGCGTGGAATTCAAAGGCAAGATTGACTGTCTCAATGTTGAAAAAGGGTATTTCGTGGATATTAAGACCACGAAATCTGACATTGATAGTATGGTCTGGATTCAGGATGAAGCAAGCGGACGAAATATTCAGGTCCGCTGGTTCGAAGCTTGGGGGTATGTTCTTCAGATGGCGGCTTACAAGAAGATGCTAGAAGAGAAGTACGGCAAAGAGTTCACCCCTATTATCTACGCAGTGACAAAAGAGCCGACTCCCGACACAAGGGCCATCGTCTTTCAGACCCAAGAGAAACTTGGCTATGAGCTGACTGAGCTGTCTATGCTGATTAAGCGACTTGATAAGGTCAAGCGAGGCGAAGAGAAGGCGAAGCCATGCGGTCATTGCGAATACTGCAAAACGAAAGCGCTGAGTCAACGTGTGGAGGTGGTCTGATGACTGATCCCCAAATTATGAGAGTCGATAGAGAAACATACAAGCTAGGCAAGCGAGCACCACACTTTTGGTCTAGTAATAAAGAGTTGAAATTCTATGAGATTAGGTGCAATTTGGGCATTAATAGACAGACACAGGCTTTCTATCATGTTTTGGCGTATAGTCGCACCCAAGCCGAAGAAATGGCTGTGAAAGAATATGCAAGAACCCATCATATTGCCGAAAAATGGGTAGTAATCTTTTAGAAAAAGCGAGGAAAGAATGAAAATCTATATTGAACAAGATGACGTAAAATTGAGTTTTGAACGAGCGCAGGAACTTGATTATCAAACCTTATTCAAAGCCTATCAGATGGTCACAGGGTCTGACGAAATTCTTGAGGATTTAAGTCAGAAAGAGCCCGAGAATGCAGGGGCCGTTTTAAAAATTGATGCTGAGAAGTTAGCTGAAATTGATCCTGTCAATATCAAAGTAGCGAAGGACAAGTTATCTGCAAAATTTAGCGGAAGCACAGCGATTTCGCAGAAACCAAGCGAGAAGGTAGATGTTGATTTGCAATGCCCGTTTTGTGGATGTGCGAAGCGGTGGAAAGTCCCATCTTACTTTACATTCATGAATTGTCCTGACTGCCAAGGCTCAATTTTCTTGTCTTGGGCGACGGGAGTCAAAGGCGAATTGGATGACAATGGATTTTATTTCAGAGGGGACAGCCCGATGAAGTTCAAAGAGCAGACAGATGAATTCGAGGATATGTTTGCTGTTGAAAAATCAAAATAACCCAAAACCAACTATATTCCAAAATGGAAACAACTCAAAATTAAACAAGCCGTGTATTCTTGTAAAACTGCGAACTAGAAAACGTCAATGAAGGTCATGTGACCTTGGACGAGCGACTGCCCGTATTTAGCCAAACTCACAACAAAGGCAGTCGCATTTTTTGAAATGAAATGAATGAAATCAAAGAAAAAGCTCTGGCCAAGTTACTAGAGGAATTAAATAAACCACACGATCTCGCACTTGATCGCATTCATAACTGGATTTGTGATCAGGAAGATGAAGAACTATTTCAAGGCATCTTAAAAGAGCGATATTCTCTGACATGCGCTCTAAAATATGCAAAAGAAAAAGCTCGAAACTTCGCTGAAAACGGAGTGGCTTGTATCGATGATGAGACTGTTTTTGGATGGATTCGAGATTATTTTATTTCAAATTCACAAGTATCCAACATTGAACAGGTACCAGTCGAATCTATCAAGAAAGAAAAACCTCAGAATTCTCAAGAAGAGAAGATTGACGTGGCCAAAATTAGAAAAGGCGCTGGTCCAGACGATGATATCATCAAGAAACCTAAAATTAAGAAGGAGAAAGGAGTAGTCGAAGGCCAATTGGACCTTTTTGAAGAATTAGCATGAGCAAGATCAACGAACAATGCAAGCGAGAAGCTGAAAGACGATTGAAACCACCTGCAGATTTTTGGAGATGGTGCTACTCGCAAATCACAACGTACAAATGGAGCAATAAGGACAAGACCATAATCGCTTCAGATTTGGACCTTGGCTATTGTATCGAGAAACGACTGACAAAGTCGTCACGGCTTACTTTTTATGACAAGACCTACTTTTTCTCCATCATTCTCAGCACCTCGAAACGCATCGAGATCCAATCTTATGAATTTAGCTCGAAGCTGGTCGAAGGAAAACAATTTATTGATTGGCATTTTACGAATTTAGAGCGATTCGAAAATGACAAACATGTGAAGATTGGACAAGATTACAGCGGACAATTTTATCCGTATCTATTCGCTAATTTTTTCGGTAGCGGTTATTACGCATGTAATAAATTCTATCCGAATAACTGGGCTGAAAAACTTAAAAATGTATCTGAACTCAAGTATTTGAAGCTTGGGAAGATTTGCTACTGGGAAATTGAACGCCTTTACAAATACAAGTTTGAAATCGAGTTTGCTCAGAAAATCCATGCTTATAAATTAGCCAATGAAATTATGTATCCAGGTTATACTGGATTCACCAGAAACGTAGATATGCGAACCTTGAACCGTAGATGGCTTCAGAAGAATAAACAATTTTTCAAGAATTCAAATCGAAGTTTTAACGAATTTGAGTTGAGCCGTCGATTAAAAGAACGGAACGGCCAACTGGTGCCTGGCATTGAATCTTATCTTACTTACCACGATATCAAGCATATACCGAAAGGTGTCGGGATCAATAAGTTTCAGAATTGGGTAATCAAGAATCATATTGACTTCAATGAATACCTTGATTACCTTAAAATGTTAAGAGAAATGGGTATTGATCCTGAAGGTGATGCTATGCTTGTACCAAAGGATTTTACGGCCATGCACAATCACACGGTCGGATTATACAATCAATTCGTTGAAGAAAAACGCAAAATGGAAGACAAGAAGAAACGCAAGCAGCTTGAATCTGAGTTTAAACTTAGAGAAGGAATGGATAGGACCATCCACGGTTACGCATTCCATGTCCCTAGAAAAGTGGCCGAGCTGATCTATGAGGGCAAGAAGCTACATCACTGCGTAAGCTCATACACAGACAAGCATTTCAAAGGCGATACTTTGATAGTGTTTGTACGCTTATCAAATCAACCAAAAACACCTCTTTACACACTCGAAGTAAAGCAGGGTAAAATAGTCCAGTTTCGTGGCAAGTATAACCAAGACGTCCCAACCGATGTCTGGGACATAGCCAAAGAATGGATGAAGCAAACAAAATTAGTGCCAAAAGCAGCATAAAGGAGAAAAATAAATGCTAAATAAAATCGACATCCCAGGAACAAGTATCACACTAGAAATCGTAGATAAGAACATTACGATTACAAACAAGATTGAATATGATATGCAGATGCATTTCAGAAATACGGATGCAGATGCTTCTCTTGATACGAACGGCGACGTGTTCGAGCCACTCTACTGGCTAGACATCAGGGTAACACCGAAAACGCCAACAGAGTATCATACGAGCCTCGGAGTCAAGAGGGAGAAACGCCACTTGGCCGAACTTCAGAAGTTCTTTGAGTTCATCGAAAACAACAAGCGGAATCTCTTTGATCTTTGCGGCATCAAGGGAGAGCTCCAATGAAAAATCTGACCTTATCGTTAGACATTTCAACTACTGCGACAGGATGGGCCGTGTTTCACGGCTCTGACCTCGTCCAGAGTGGTGTCTTAAAACATAAAAGCAAGTCGTTCTTTGAACGTGGTCGATTCATGGCTAGCGAATTGCGAGCTATTCAATCAAGGGCCTTACAGAAATATGATGAGCCCTTCGAGTCAATCGTGGTCGAGAAGAACTCGGTCATGGGGCCAAATCAACAATCTATGATCAGCATTGGAATTGTAACAGGCATCATCCTCGGACGGCTGATTGCTGACAATGTGCTCTTCGTGAATGTGTCGACCTGGCGCAAGTATTGGAAGTTCAGCTACAAAGACCGTAGCAAGAAGTCTATGAAGCTGCAGGCCGTTGCTAAAGTGTCCGAGAACTTCGACCTTAACGTCAAAGACGACGAGGCCGATGCAATCCTGATTGGTTCGTATTTTGTGAACCAAGGGCGTGAATTCGGTGAGCTAGAAAGTCACAAGATAAGTTAGAGAATAAAATTGAGGAGGTGGAAAAATGAAAGACAAAGTGACTAAAAATAAAATCATTGAATTTGTCAAAAGCACCCAAGTTTTTAACAAGGATATGCAGAACAACGTTATTAGCGTTAAAGCGCTTGATAACATTAGAGATTTTATTTTTAATGTGAATCAAGTCTTTACTCTTGATGATGCAACCAAAGTGGCTTTAGACGATATTTGCCACCGTTGCTTGGTCTATAGCGATTTTTTCAAGCCTAACGTGGATTTGGTTGACATGACTAAGAAAATAAACTGTATTAGATTTGACGTTATATTGGAATTAAAAACGGCTAAAATTGATATTTTTTAGAAGTAGGACACAATACAAGAAAAAGAGGTCACAGATTGAAACGATTTATAGTTATATGGATATTATTGTCTGCTGGATTGAATATTTGGCAGAGTATCCATATTAAGAAATTAGAAGAAAAGCGCCCGATGATCGTCTATAAAGCTGGCAATCAAGGCGCAGAAATCAAAGGCAGAGTAGTCTACAAGGAGAAGATTGGCGACATGTATACAATCACAGTACAGAACTACGGCATTTTCGTAGTCACGCAAACAAACTACGAAACTTTGAGGATTGGAGACGAGGTGAGATTATGATACCAAAATTTAGAGCATATGATGGCGGCTCATTAAATCGTATGTATCAACCGGACGAAGTGATGGCTGGAAATGGTGATATCTGGATCATTGATGAGGATTCTGCTGCTGGTGAATGGATTGTGAACAATGACATTCATCTCATGCAGTCAACAGGCCTTTTTGACAGAAATGGTCAAGAAATATTTGAGGGGGATATCATCACAACAAATGCTTACGCTTGTATCGTCTGCTTTGGTGAATATACTTACTTTGAAGATGAAGATACACAAACAACAGCAATCGGATTTTACTTATCGTTTCTGAATGTCACTCCGGCAACTTATGCACCATTTGAAAAATGTTATTGGGATAATTGCAAAGTGATAGGAAATATTCACGAAAATGAACTTGATTTGATTATGTACGAGGCTTGGAAATTCAATAAGGAGTTAGAAGATGAGACCAAAAAAATATCCGTACACAGGGAGCAAAATAAATAAAGTGACTACAACAGGAATAGGAGCTCGAGAGCTTGTAGTTTTTCCTAACGTAGCTTTTAGAAAAGACTTACTTAAACACATTTTCTCAGTTGTCAAACAACATGACAACGCTACAATCATTTACTTCAGAATTCCAAAAGTATTCGGATACGAGGAGGAAAGAGCAAAAGTACATCTAAGCTATGAAAAGACGATGAGGATACTCAATAGCTACTAAAACAAAAAAGCCAAGACACTCTCTGTCTCAGCTATATTCTCAATAATATTATTATACCACAAAAGGAGATAGAGAGTGAACAAGGCTAAAGAACTCTTGAAAGAATTACAAGACCTTGATATGGACATTCAAAGCCGTATAGATGAAATCAAAGAACTTGAGGCTGGTTTGCTCTCAAGTCCTAAGTGGACAGACGTCAAAGTCCAAGGTGGTCAAACTAGAAAAGTTGATGACGTCTATACTCAGCTTGTCGTAATGAAAGAGGCTATAGAACAGGATACTAAAGAGGTTATCAACAGAAAGCTTGAATTAGGTAGAATGATCAATAGGCTTAAAAATCCAAAACGTAGGTCTATCCTTAGAATGACTTACATTACTAAATTGTATGTAGATGATATCTGTGACAAACTAGCTATCAGCAAGAGTTCGTACTATAACATGCGTAAGATGGCTATTGAAGAACTTAGCACAATTTTAGAACATTTGGAATAATTTGGAACGTTCTAAAAAACGTTGCGTAAAGTTAGACAATCTTGATGTGCACTGTAACAATAATCTGTTAGAATGGTAGTATCAAGAATTAAGGGTAAGGCACCTTAGGCAACGGCCTAGAAAAGCTTCTGAAAAACTGCTGGCTTGGGTTACCAGTGGCGATAGAGTAGGATGTTTTAATATCGCAAAAAAGACTACAAAAAATAAAAAAGAAAAAAGTAATTTCTAATTAACACGCAAGTCTGTAGTCTACTTGCAGTTGGAACGTAGCTCAGTTGGTGGAGCGATATGACTATAAAGGGTCTGAAACGTAGGCAGGTTCGAGTCCTGTCGTTCCAATTGTATCTCTGTGAGTAGCTATCACAATAGGGGTACAGGGCGGTAATTAGATTTAGGCTGATTAACCTGTAGGACAGAGATAAAGTAGCGCTATATAAGGCTCTGGTGGGGGAGGCACCCACTTACCGCATACAGTCACTCTTTGAGTGGCTTTTTATTTTGTCGGAAAGGAGGTAGTCCGGTGAGTGGATAAATTAACCCCAAAACAAGAGCTATTTGTCCAAGGGATAATCTCCGGACTATCTCAAAGACAAGCATATAGACAGGCGTTTCCAAACTCTAAAAAATGGAAAGATAGCGCTGTTGACAGCAATGCTTCTGTCTTACTTCAAAATACTAAGGTTTTACAAAGGTATCGTGAGTTGCTCAAACAGTTCTCGAACATGTCTCTATGGTCCAGAGAACAGGCTTTTAATGAGTATGAATGGCTTAAAAACAAGGCTAGAGCAAGTATCGAGAATGAAGGTATTAGACAAGCTAATTCAAACGCCTTTCTTTCTGCTTTGGACGGCATGAATAATATGGCTTGGAAAGACTTTGAGTTGACAGATGAGAAAATCAGACAAGAGATTGAATTGCTCAAAATCAAGATTGAGAGAAATCAAGACTCTAAGTCCGATACTACTCTCATGGAAGCTCTCTTAAATGCGGTAAAAGGTGGTGATGAGGTTGAAGATTGATTTTTCAAACAAACAACTCAACATCATTCGTAGACCGTTCAACTATGAGCTTGAGGTCAACGAGGGCACGCCTCGAAGCGGCAAGACAACCGCTGGTCATTTCAGATACGCAAGATATTTGATTGAGTCGCCAGACGAAAACCATTTGATAGCTGCATACAATCAAGAGCAAGCCTACCGCCTTTTCATTGACGGAGACGGTACAGGTCTAATGCACATCTTCGACGGCAATTGTAAAATCAAGCATGATGAGCACGGAGACCACCTCTTAATCGATACACCCAACGGCACTAAACGTGTTTATTATAAAGGGGGCGGTAAAGCCAACAGTGTAGGTGCTATCACTGGTATGTCTCTAGGCTCGGTAGTCTTTTGTGAAATCAATCTACTGAATATGGATTTTATCCAGGAAGCATTTAGACGGACGTGGGCTGCTAAACTACGCTATCATCTAGCTGACCTGAACCCTCCAGCACCTCAACATCCAGTTATTAAGGATGTATTTGACGTTCAGAACACCCGCTGGACGCATTGGACCATGGACGACAATCCGATTCTGTCTGAAGAGCGTAAGCAATCTATTATTCAATCGCTTAAGAAAAATCCTTATCTCTACAAGAGAGACGTACTTGGCCAGAGGGTGATGCCTCAGGGCGTTATTTATGGCCTATTTGATCTTGATAAGAACATCAAGGATAGTTTAGTCGGCGAACCTATGGAAATGTACTTCAACGGCGATGGTGGGCAATCTGACGCCACATCGATGTCATGTAACATTGTTACTAAACATAGAGAGGATGGCAAGACCTTCTTTAGACTAAACCGTGTAGCTCATTACTACCATAGTGGAGCCGAGACTGGTCAAGTTAAAGCCATGTCTACTTATGCGGTCGAGCTTCGAGCGTTCATTCAATGGTGCGTTAGCAAGTATCAAATGCGCTATACCGATGTCTGGATTGACCCAGCGTGTAGATCCTTACGAGAGGAATTGCATAAGCTAGGGATTCAGACAAGGGGAGCCTTGAACAACGCGCATGATGTCAGCAGCAAGGCGAAGGGTATCGAGGTAGGGATTGAACGTGGCCAGAATATCATCTCTTCAGGTCAGTTCTTGCTTATCAATCACCAAGAAGAAGAATACGACCATTACTATTTCTTGAAAGAGATTGGTCTTTACAGTCGTGACGATAACGGCCGACCGATTGATAAAGATAACCACGCAATGGACGAATTCAGATATAGTGTGAACGTATTTTATAAGCGTTACGCCAATTTTTAGCAACAAGGAGCCAGTAAATGGGCATTATACAATTTGTCAAAAATCTATTTAAGAGAGGACAGTACGCAATGACTACAGAAAGTCTCGCAAGTATCACAGACCATCCTAAAATCGCAGTGACAAGCGCAGAGTATCGTCGAATCAACGAGAATTTAAGATACTATCAGAGCAACGCTGACAAAATCACTTACATAAATACGGACGGCATCAAGAAACAAAGAGAAGCGACCCATTTGCCAATCGCTCGGACCGCTGCTAAGAAGATTGCAAGCTTGGTATTCAATGAACAAGCTTCGATTAAATTGGACGACGAGCAGGCAGACGAATTCATTCAAGAGACTTTAAAGAATGACCGCTTTAACAAGAATTTTGAGCGCTATCTTGAGAGTTGTCTTGCTTTGGGCGGTCTTGCTATGAGGCCTTATGTGGATAATGGACGAGTGAGAGTGTCATTTGTTCAAGCGCCTGTCTTTTTGCCGTTGCAGAGCAATACACAAGATATTTCGAGCGCTGCTATCGTGACTAAGACGATTAAGGCTTCAGGTCAGAAGAACATCTACTACACCTTAATTGAGTTCCATGAGTGGGCCAAGGATGGGAAGTACATCATTTCAAATGAGCTATACAGGTCTGAAAGTTCTGAGCAAGTCGGAGGGCGTGTGCCTTTGGCTGAAGTCTACGAGGATTTAGAAGAACAAGTTGAACTAGACGGTCTAACAAGACCGCTTTTTTCATACCTTAAGCCTCCAGGTATGAACAACAAGGACATCAATTCGCCTTTAGGCTTGTCTATCTTCGACAATGCCAAGAGCACGATTGATTTTATTAACACCACTTACGACGAGTTCAAGTGGGAAGTCAAGATGGGCCAACGCAGAGTGGCGGTTCCTGAGAATCTTACAGAGACTCGAATGGTCAACAATGATGGAGACGTCCAACTTGTCAAACGCTTTGACACAGAGCAAAACGTCTACTTACGCTTATCCACTAATGACATGGACGGTGGAAGTATCACAGACCTGACTACTGCAATCAGGGCAGATGATTACATCAAGACCATTAACGAAGGTCTGGCGCTCTTTGAGATGCTTTTGGGTGTGTCTGCCGGGATGTTTACGTTTGACGGCCAGAGCTTGAAAACTGCGACCGAGGTTGTTTCTGAAAACTCAGACACCTACCAAATGAGGAACAGTATTGTCAGCTTAGTAGAGCAGTCTTTGAAAGAGTTGATTATCTCAATCTGTGAGCTCGGCAGCCTTTACGGTCTATACAACGGCCCGATTCCTCAAATGGAGAAGATTGCAATCAATCTCGATGACGGAGTATTCACAGACAAGAACAACGAGCTTGATTATTGGACTAAGGCTTTGGCCAGTGGTATTGTCAGCAAGGCTCACGCTATCCAGAAGGCTTTTAATATGTCAGAAGTCGACGCTAAGAAAATGATTCGGGCAATCAATCAGGAGACAATGGACACGGCTAACAGCCAGCGAACGCAAGAGGATATAGACTTGTATGGAGAGTGATTAAATGTCAAAGAAGAGACCGCCAATCCAGTTCAATGATGAGCAACTGCTGCTTCAAGCGAGCAATGTCGCAGATATCTATCATCAGTTAGCCTTGGATTTGTTTGATAACGTGGTCGAACGTGTGACTGAACGTGGCACGGTCTATCTTGATAAGCAACCGTATATCTGGCAACTTGAGAAGATGCAACAGATGCACATGCTGAACGAGGAGAACCTGAAGCTAATCTCTAAATACTCTGGAGTCGCTGAAGAGCAATTACGTCACATTGTCGAGAATGAAGGCCTGAAGCTCTACACAGACACGAAGCAACAGCTTATGGAAGACTTAGGCCGTGGATCTGCAGGGAACAGCAATCACATTCAAGAAATTCTTGCCGATTATGCTAATCAAGCTATCGGTGACCTTAATAACCTTATCAACACAACCTTGCCAAAGGCTGTTATTGGCGCTTATCAAGGAATTGTGGAGCAATCTGTCGCAAGAGTGGTCACAGGCTTGTCAACGGCTGATAAGGCTATCTCTGACACGGTCATGAAGTGGCAAGAGAAAGGTTTTCAAGGTTTCAAGGACAGCGCGGGGCGTAACTGGAAGGTTGACAATTACGCAAGGACAGTCATCAAGACTACAACCTATCGAACTTATCGAGAAATGCGAACTAGACCAGCTGAAGAGCTGGGCATTGATACCTTTTATTTTTCAAAAAAGGCGTCAGCTCGCAAGTCGTGCGCCCCTTTGCAGCATGAGATAGTAACGACTGGCCGGGCTAGGGTCGAACATGGCGAGAAGATTTTAGCTTTGTCAGATTATGGTTACGGTCGGCCTGAAGGGTGCCTTGGTATTAACTGCGGTCACATGCTAACTCCATTCATCCCAGGGGCTAATTACAAGCCTGATTTGGGCGAGGACGTCGATTCGGTTAGTTCAGAGCAAGCGATAGAGAACGCCAACGCGGAAGCTAAGCAGAGAGCTCTAGAGAGGTCTATCAGGGCGAATAAGGAAAAGCTCCACGTCGCTGAGAAACTAGGCGATAAAGAACTGATAGACAAGTACAAGAGTAAGATAGGCACCCAAAACGCCGCCTTGAAAGACTACATCGATAAGCACCCATTCCTGAAACGGGATGAGGAAAGAGAAAGATATCGCTACAATGATGATGCAGTTCAAAAGTTATACAAAACTATTGACAAACGCTCCAAAAAGGAGTATTCTGAAATACTACAAAATTTAGGAAATAAAGCACCTAAATCTTATAGTGATTTTCGGGCTCTAAGTCGCTCTGAAAAAGACTCCTTGAGGCATGATAATAGGATTGTCAATTATTTCAAAGGGGACATTCAAGAGAAACTGTCTGACAAGCAGAAACAGCAGGCGGTGGAGGCTTACTTTAATTTCAAAAATGCTGGCATAACATTTGGAGACCATGCAATAGCACGCTACATAGAACGTATGAGGCGCAAAGACGGCACGTTTGCTTATAATTATGAAACGGTAAAGACAGCCTTTTCTCTACCACCTAATTATGTATCAGAGCAGAATGGCAGACTTGCAAGATACTATAACGGTATCCTCTATATCACTGAGCCTGATACAGATATTGTAGTAACTATGATGAAACGTAAAAAACTGAAAGGATTTAAACCATTATGAAATACAGTCAACAAGTATTAGACATGCTAGAGCAAGCTGTCAATGGTCAGATTGATAATTTTTGGGATTTCTCCTTCAAGTTTAACGCCCTTTTCGGAGAAGATGAAGACTTTGCTGAGGCTTGGGACAATGAAAACCCTGAAATGTTTGACGCTCTCAATGACTTTGAGCTGATGATGTTCTTAGAGGAACATGACCCAAGTGATAAGCAAGGATTTATCAATTTCCTAACGCCATACTATGAACAGGTAAAACAGTTAGTAAAACTTAGCGCTTAGAACAATCTAGGCGCTTTTTTCATGCAATAAATTGCTATAAACCACTATAAACCGTGTCGAATTCGATGCGGTTTTTTGCTTGACTTTATCCGCAGTCGGTAAAGAACGGAAGATAATACCTAATTTTAGGAGGATAGAAGAATGCCAGAAGACATTCAAACACAAACTGACCAGCCAGTCAATGCTGGAGAAAACACTGAGTCACAAACTCAAGAGCAACCTGTCAAGACTTTCACTCAAGATGAAGTGACTGGTCTTGTAGCTAAAGAGTCAAAGAAAGCGCAAGAGAAAATCTTCAAAAGCCTAGGATTTGAGGACATCAAGAGCGCTAAAGAAGGACTCCAACAGCTCAAAGAGTGGAAAGACTCACAAAAGAGCGAGGCTGAGAAACAGTCAGAAGCGCTTGCTGCTAAAGAGAAAGAGCTAGAAATTGCTTTGTCAGATAAGAAGAACCTGGAAGCGAAACTATCAGCTCTGACTCTGGGAGTAAATGCTGAGTCTGTAGACGACGTCATCACTCTATCTGCTCGCTTGGTGTCCGATGAGGTGTCTATTGAGGACGCTATTGGTCAAGTGTTGCAGAAATATCCTCAGTTCGGTCGCACAGAGCAAGCCGAGGAGAAAAAGCCGACATTTTCGGCCGGAGGAAATCCAACGGCTGGAACGAATCAAGAAGACGCCTTTTTGAAGGCTCTCGGACTAAATAATTAACAGGAGAATGATCAATGACAATTAACTACATCACTAAACATGAAGGCACCTTTGAAAAGAAATTGATGCAAGGCGCACTTACAAGTATTTTGGAAACTCCACAAGTGAACTGGTTGGGCGCTAAGTCGTTCGAATTGCCTACAATTTCAGTTACTGGCTACAAGGCGCACACACGCTCTAAAGGCTACAACGCTGGTACAGTTTCAAACGACAAGAAAGTCTACACGCTCGGATTTGACCGTGACGTCGAGTTCTTCGTGGATGCTGCAGACGTTGACGAAACCAACCAAGAACTTTCAGCTGCTAACGTATCTAATACATTCATCACCGAACATGCTACTCCAGAAGTGGACGCTTATCGCTTCTCTAAAATCGCTACAGAAGCTATCACAAACAGTCACTTCAAGTCTGAAGATGACCTGTCAGAAGTGAACATCTACACAAAATTGAAAGCTGCTCTTTTGCCAGTTCGTAAATACGGCGCTCAAAACATCGTTATGTATGTTTCTAGCGAAGTGATGGATTTCTTGGAACGTTCTAAAGAGTTCACACGCTCAATCGCTACTACATCGCCTCAAGGAATTGATACTCGTGTCACTTCACTTGACGGAGTTCAGCTTATAGAAGTTTGGGACGATGCACGCTTCAAGACTAAGTTTGACTTCACTGAAGGCTTTGTTAAGGCTTCGGACGGTAAAAACATTAACTTCTTGATCGTTGCTAAGCCAGCAGTAATTGCCAAGGCTAAGTTCAACTCAATCTATCTCTTTGCTCCTGGGCAACATACGGAGGGTGATGGTTACCTATACCAAAACCGTTTGTATCATGATCTTTTCGTCTTGCAATCAAAACAAGACGGGGTCTATGTTTCTCACAAATCTGCTTAATAAGGAGGTAGAAAATGCGTAAGTACGAAAAAGGGAATCAAGTCTATACCGTGCAGGAAGGCAGCTTGCTTGAAGCTCAGCTAATCGCTGATGGATTTGAAGAAGTGATTGAAGATGGCCAAATCTCAGAGATTTTGGCTACTCATTCACTTTCGGACATGACTTTGGCAGAGTTGAAAGCTCTTGCTAAAGAGCGAGGGTTTGAGGGCTATTCAAACAAGACCAAAGATGAACTATTGGAGGTGTTAAATGGCCAAATTTAAAGCAAAATTGAACGCTTATCTAGCTAAGTCTGACCGTCATTTTGACAAAGGGCAAGAATACGAGCTAGATCAAGACGAAGCTAATCGAATCAATGGCCTGTTTAATGAGGTGATTGGTGAAGATTGCTTTGAACTCGTTGAAGAGCCTAAGCAAGATCTAGTTGAGGTGGGGACATCCACCTTTTAAGGAGGTGATTAGATGGCTTACTTAACTAAAGAGGAGTTCGAGAAGCTCGGATTTGAGGTTGAGGGCGACTTTGACAAGCTTTTAAAACGAGCGGAACTTGCTATCGATGCTTATATCAGGGATTTCTATTCTCTAAATAGCTTTGATAGCGACAATACAGCTCGCAAGAAGGCAGTTAAACGAGCTACAGCCTTTCAGATTGCTTACTTGGACACTTCTGGGGTCCTGACGGCAGAGGACAAGCAATCTATTGCCAGCATGTCAGTTGGGCGGACATCTATAAGCTATCGCTCAGGTTCGCTTTCTTTGGGTGAAAGGTATAATTTATCAAGAGACGCTGAAAACTGGCTCAGAATGGCTGGATTTGGCTCAGCGAGGGTCGATTATGATAGATAAACGAATGCTAACTGATTCTGTGACTATCAAAAAGCCTGTTGGTGAGGATGATTGGGGGAAAGAGGCTTACTCTGAACCCCTTTTATTATCTCCTTGCAAGTTCGATAGATCCTTTTCTCATTCTGGCTCAGGTAATCATCGTAGCGAGTCCAATTCCTCGACTGTGATTGTCTATAACAAATACTGCCCTGTGAAGCTCGACAAGAGTTTTGTGGGAGGTGTTGTCGAAGAGGACGGCGCCAGCTACGTTGTCAAGAACATCATCCCTCAATATCATCCTCTAACTAAGAAGCTACTAGCTTATGAAATCGAGGTGATTTGATGGGTGGCGTTAATGTAAAGATAGACCTATCAGGAATTGAGAAGAAAGTATCTCCAGAGAATTTCGCTAAAGGGAAGTTAGCTATTGCTAACCAGATGCTGATGGACATGGAGCGATTTGTCCCAAAACGAAGAGGGGACCTACGGTCTAGTGGACATGTTCGACAAGATTCGATTGTCTATGCAACGCCCTACGCTAGATTGCTCTATTATGGCAAGAAGCGAAAAGGGTTCTTTTCTGAAAAACAAAGAAGGTTTTTCTTTGCTAACAAAGATAAGCTCCTGAGCCAAAAGCCAACACCTGGAACTGGTCCAAGGTGGGATAAAAAAGCCGCTGCCTTACACTCTAAGAAGTGGGGGGATGTCGGATTGAAAGCGATGGGGTTAAAATGAACCAAAATAATGACTTTGCAGAGGTCTTACTTGAGCACATCAAGGGCATTCAAGACAAAATCCCGTCTAAGCTCGGTTATTTAGCCGAAAAAGAGGGATTGGTCCTTTATCCGCTACCTGGCGGAGAAGTGGTAGACGAGGACATGGCTGGAACTCAAACAGTCAGATTGCCTTTTGAAATTGCTATCAAGTCACGAGATCAGGAATTAAACAATAATACATTGTGGCAGATTAACGCTGCCTTATCAAAAATGGACCTAGAATTGCCAAGTAAGAATGGCTCTTACGAGTTCTTAGGTTTAAAAGTTGACAAACCTTACTTAAACGATTTAGATGAGCAAGGTTTTTACATTTACTTGCTGGACGTAACTGCCAGCCTTGAAATTGAAAGGAATGAATAATGGTTAAAAATAAAAACGTAAAACGCAAGCACTACATTGGCCCTTACAAAGAAACGACTCCAGACACTCCACCAACCGCTACGGATTACCTCTGGATTGCTAAAGGCTTCAAGTCATCATCACCAGAGAATGATGAGAAGACAGACGACTTCACAGATTTTGCTGGCGACGGAACACATGAAGAACAAGTGATCAGTAAGACACGAGGCCGCTCATTTGAGGGAGTTCGTGACACTGATGACAAAGCGCAGAACTTCATTGCTGAAAAAGAAGATGCAGTAGGCGACGAGCTCTTGGTTTGGTATAAAGAAGTTGACGCAACTGGAAAGACTCAATATGAGGGACCAGCTCGTCTTTCTGGTATCGAAATCGGGGACGGTGAAGCGTCTGAGAATGAAAGTATTAAGTTTAAGGTCGTATGGACTCGTAAACCTAAGAAATCAACAGTAGTACCAGGATAATCTGAGGCGTGATATTTCACGCCTTTTTATTTTTGAAAAGAGGAGAAAAACAATGGTCGTAATTAAGAAATTAAGCAACATCATCCCAATTGATTTCGGAGAATTCCAATTGGAATACACTGCAAACGATAAGGGTGTGAAGGAACTTGATAAGTTCCGCGAAGACTTATCAAAGAGCTGGAAGAAAATTGAAAAGCTTTCTGACGAGAAAATCGCAGAAAAAGGCAAGGAAGTCGTTGAGGACGGCTGGACTCGTTTGTTCGGTTCGGAAGCCTTTGAAAAAGTCTATAAATTCGCAGACGAAGATACCACTATCGCATTTAACTATCTGATGCAGACCGTCCTTGGAATTCAGAAAGAATATCAAGAGCGCAATTCAGAAGATGCCTTCAAGAAATATCTAGCGTGATGCCATGTTAGATATTTCTAGAAAGCTAGTTGATGAGCTTGTTCTAGAAATTGAAGGCAAAGAGAAGGTTTTTCCTCTGCTATTGTCATTCGACAGAGTATTGAAAGTCTTTGAATTATGGAAAGACAATGATATTCCTAAATTCATGCGCCCGTTTTTAGCGTTGCGGATCCTTACGGGTGTTTCTTTTGATTTTTTAAGCTTTGAGGAGGCTTTGGAAGTTGTTCAGGCAATTTTTGAAGAGCACATCCAGACAGGCGAGAAAGAAGACGATGTTGAGTATGACTTGGCAGGAAACGTCATGAAATCTTCAACATCGAAAGAGCCACAGAAAAAGATCTACAACGTGAAGCATGATGGAGCCTATATCTTTGCTTCTTTCATGCAAGCTTACAGAATCGACTTAATCGAAGAAATCGGTAAGTTGCACTGGAAGAAATTCAATGCTCTAATTGTTGGCTTGCCTGAGGGAACCAAGTTTGTGGAGGTTATAAAGATTAGATCTTACGAGCCACAAAAAGGCGACAGTCAGGAATACATCGATAAGATGCGAGAGTTGCAAAAAGAGTATCGTCTTCCAGACGATGACTACGACGAAGAAGATGACGAGTATGAATATTACGAATAGAAAGGAGGCATAAATGGCAGATGGTAAAGTGGTCATCCAAGTTGATATGGATGGCAATAAGGCTCAATCAGGAGTAGCACGTCTAAAAGGCATGGTTGGTGGACTGACAGAAAGTGGGATGCAATTAGGATCTGTCTTTAAGTCGGTTTTAGGAGCTAACATTGTCAGCGGTGCGCTGATTTCAGGGATTCAATCCCTTGGCAGTGCTATCAAGGGTGTATTTGCTACAGCTCTTGACGAAGGGGCCAAGCTCCAACAATCGTTTGGTGGTGTTGATACGCTCTATACGACTGCCGCTGAGTCTGTGAAGCAATATGCGAACGCTGCAGCTTCAGCTGGTATCTCTGCTAATACATACGCAGAGCAAGCTGTTTCTTTCGGTGCCAGCTTGAAGCAAGCGCTCGGTGGTGATGCTGTGAAGGCTGCACAAATGGCAGACAAGGCTATCATGGCCATGGCTGATAACTCGGCCAAGATGGGTACAGATATTGGTTCAATCCAGCAAACGTTCCAAGGCTTCGCTAAACAGAACTATACTATGCTAGATAACCTGAAGCTAGGTTATGGTGGTACAAAGCAAGAGATGGAGCGACTTCTTAAAGATGCCAGCAAATTAGAAAAGGCAATGGGCAAGAAGTTTGATATCAACAACTTTGCGGATATCGTAGAAGCTATCGACCTAGTTCAACAAGAGTTGGGAGTCGCAGGGGTTGCGGCACAAGAAGCGCAAACTACATTCAGTGGTTCGTTTGCAGCAATGAAGGCCTCGGCATCCAACTTCTTGGCGAATTTGACGCTCGGAGAAGATATTGGGCCGTCTTTAAAAGCACTTATCTCTAGTACCTCAACGTTCCTTTTAGGCAATTTCTTGCCTATGGTTGGAAATATTATGAGACAACTCCCTCAAGCTATCGATACCGCCTTGGCAGAAGCTGGGCCAAGGATTGAACAAGGATTCAAATCGTTGTTTGCTTCGCTCGGAGTTGACGAGGGTGTTTTTGACGTAATCAAGGACACTTTTCGAGATGTTGTCGTAACAATCCAGTCGCTCTTTGAAGAACTGACAAGCGAATCCAATGGATTTGGCAATGTTATTCAAGGGGTTGGAAATGTCATTCAAACAGTTAACGTCATCATCCAGAATATGGCTATGGCCTTTCAGTTTGCACTAGAAGCCTTCTCTGAAACAGGAGCAATCAAGAACGCCTATCAAGCTTTCAAAGACTTGACGGATGCAGCTTTAGATCTTGCTATTAAGTTAGGCGATGCTATTCCTTGGGATATCGTAGGCGCAGCAGCTGGCCACGTCGTGAACGCTATTTCAATGATTGTGAGCTGGATTTCAAAATTAACTCAATCAATTAGTGCAGATGTCTGGAGAGGATTGATTACAGGGATTGGAGGAGCTCTAGTCGCTTTCAAGGCATTTAATTTCTTGAAGAGCTTTAATCCGTTTGGTTTATTTGCTAAAGGCGCTAAAGAAGGGGCGGACGAAGTTGTAAAAGGTGCAACGAAATCCAAAAGCGTTGTAACCCAGATTTTCAACGGACTAGCTAATATCATCAAAACAACAGGAACAGCAATCAAGACGGCTGCTACAGGGATTGGCCAAGGTATCAAAACAGCCCTCTCTGGCTTAGCGCCGGTTATTAAAGCGTTTGGTGTGGCGTTGAAAACCGCAGGAATTGGGAATATCCTTGCTCTTGGTGGAGCGATTGGTATTGCAGCAGTCGGAATCGGTGCCGGAGTGGCTATTATTGCTGCAGGCTTAAGTCTCATTGCCAGCCAAGGTGAAGGAGTGGCTACAATCATTAATGCAGTTGGGCAGGCATTTGCTACTGTTGCTACTGCGATTATTGGTGCATTTGCTCAGGCTATTGTATCTGTCGCAGGAGTTTTACCAACAGTAACAAGCGCCCTCGCTCAGCTATCTCCTCTTGTTGTTGCGGTTGGAGAAGCAATTGGAGCAGCTGCGCCATTCATTACAGCTTTAGGTGATGCAATTGCAACTGTAGCTACAGCAATCACTCCAATAGTCGAGATTATAAGTAATGCGTTCGTTTCAGTAGCTCAAATTATTGCTGACGCTATCGTTCAAATTGTTGAAGCAATAGCTCCATTTGCTCCAGCCATAACTGAAATGGTGGTTGCGATTGCTCCGTCAATTGCAGATATTGTTTCGTCATTTAGCAGCATGTTCTCTCAGATTAGTCCTATCATTGATAGCTTGTCTAATCTCTTGAAAACATTTGGAGAACAAGTGAGCTCTATCTTGAAAAGTGCTGGTAGTGTAGTTGAGTCCTTTGGCTCTGCTATCCGTAATGTCCTTGACGGTGTAGCTGGAATCTTTGATAGCATCGGTAATGCTGCCTTAAACGCAGGCCTTGGAGTCAAATACATGGCTGAAGGGATTGCGAAACTTACTGAGCTAGGATTGCTAGACTTGGCTGGAACATTAGCGACAGTAGCAACAGGCTTGACTGCTATTGCAAATTCTGGAATTGCTTCAGCAGGTCCTGGATTGCAACAAGCAGGGACTGGGTTGAGTTTGATAGCTATATCAGCTCAACTTGCAAGTGTAGCCTTGCAATCACTACCTACAGCCTTATCATCACTAAGCACTAACCTTAGCGCATTGCCAGAAACACTGACAAGCGCTGGAGCTTCGATGAGCACATTTGCTTCATCGGTTATGGCTTCATTTGCAAGCTTGTCTGGTTCTGTATCTGGTGTAATGGCGCTTCAGACAGGGTTAATGGCTCTAGCTAATGCTATGATGGTGGCTCAAAGTGAGGCTTCAGCGATGTCTTCTACTCTAACGATGATTAACGCTTCAGCTTCATCGGCTTCAACAGCTATTTCTCAGCTTGCTTCAAGCATAGCTTCAGCGATGGCTCAAGCTGTCTCGTCGGTTCAATCGAGCATGGTATTGATTGTGACTGTAATTTTGCAGTCGTCAGCTCAAATGACACAAGCTGGACAACAGGCAGGCCGTGGGGTTTCTGAAGGGATAACAAATGGTATCCGTTCAGGAATCGGCTCGGCGACATCAGCAATGTCATCCATGGTCAACTCTATCCAGTCTACAGGAATGAGAGGCGTCTCTACTATGCGCTATGTAGGCTCTATGATTGGTCAAGGGCTTGCTCAAGGTATGTATTCAGCACTTGGAACTGTCACGGCTGCTGCTAATGCTCTTGTCGCTCAAGCTGAGAGAGCAGCGCAGGCCAAAGCCAAAATACACAGTCCGTCACGACTATTTAGAGACAATGTAGGTAGATACATTGCTCAAGGGGTGGCAGTCGGTATCTTGGCAGATGCTCACAAAGTGGACGATGCTATGGGCGGTGTATTCGACCAAATCAAAGCCTTTAACTTTGCGCCAGAAGATATTCTTGGAGTAGGTCAAGCAAATCTTACGAAGACGCTTAAGGTAAAATCTGACCTTGACCGTCAGCTTAAAACGAGCGTTAAGGTCGTACAAGAAAAATCTAATCATCTTGTAGAGCAAGCTCTTGAAGTTGCTGAAAGGGCAGTAAAACGTCCAGTCAGTCTGATGATGGAAAGCGGAGCGCTTGTTGGCCAAATCGGGCAAAAGATGACCGATTACCAAAACGACAAGCTCATGATCGATAACATGATGAGAGGGATTATTTAATGGACACAGTTATCTATAACAATCATGACCTCTCTGAGGTTATAAAAATCAACGAAGTAATTCGTCCGGTAGGAAACGAAAGGGACGTCACAACAAATGACGCCCCTTTTTTGGGCGTAAACGTCCAAGAAGTAAAAACCGGACCTAAAAAAATCAAAGTTAAGTTTACCGTTCAGAAAAAAACGGCTAGGGATACCGAATTGGCCAAGCACACCTTAGCTACAATCCTGAACACCGACAAGCCAGTTCGTATTGATATTTCAGACGAGCCTGACAAGTACTATATGGGACTTGTTATTGGCTCTGTGGATGTCGATAACGTAGCTAGATGGCTTCAAAAGGGCGAGTTTGAGATTCTTGTTCCTGACGGTGTCGCACATGGCACGACTTATAGGCGCTTTGATAACGGACAAGAGCAACCTGACAAGGTTGTTTTTAATTTGGTCAATAATGGCAACGTCCCAGCTTTTCCTGTTATCACAGTCAAAAACAACGCTGAGAACGGCTATATCGGTCTTGTCAATACTAGCGGAGCTTTTGAGGTTGGAGACCGTGAAGAGGCTGATATAGGAACCGTTAAGCGCTCTGAGGTCTTGATTGATTTTAGAGGTGATAGGATTTCAGACGGTTTTGCAAGAGCCACTAAAAACAAAGCTGTGACTAACGATAATAGCGAGAACGTGGTAGGGACGGCTGAGTTAACGACATTGTGGGATAAGAAACACATTAGACTCAGAGATCAAACTACATCTGGAAAATATGGGAACTATGCTGCATCTCTTTCATGGGACATACCTACAGATAGTTCTGGAGCTGTTGGCTCTCTTGATGACTACATCACAGGTAAACAGATATTCGTATCTAATGCAGCTAATCAATATGGTTTTATCAAGATTACAGTATCAGACACAAATGGTCAGTTTTTGTACGGCATTGAAACATTCAAACGTACAAAAGGACAAGACTGTGAGTTTAATGTATTTGGATCTGATGGCAAGAATAGCTATTACTTTCTTAAATGCTTGAATTTCACAGGTATATCAGATAGCAAACTAAACCCATTCACATCCTCAAGAGGACAATTTGAAATGAAGCGCAACGACGACAGGGTTCATGTCTATTATCAAGGTTCTGTTTACAGTTTTATCATTCCTGAAATCAAAGGCAGAAAGTCAGCCAAAATCCATGTCATGCTTGGGGCCTACCATGATAAGCCTATGGTGTCTAACATGTACATAGACGAACTATTTTATCGCAAAGATTTTGTGCCAGCGATAGGAGATGTGCCTAACCGCTATCCTATCGGTTCAAATGTTGTGCTAAACAGCGAGAATGACACTGTCACAGTGGACGGTCTTGAGAAGACTGTAGATGTTGTAGATGGCTCAAGTTTTTTGACTATCCCACCTGGGAACAGTCAGCTTGAGGTCTATTGCTCAAGTTGGGTCAAGACCAAACCCACTGTCAAAGTAGAATTTAAAGAAAGGTATCTATAACAATGTTATTGACAATACATGACTCAAATTTGAGAAAAGTGGCTTTTATCGACAATAACAAACAGGATACATTGAACTATTTCAATGACACCTGGACAAGATACCTGGAAACTGGTTCTAGTACCTTTGATTTTACTGTTTTTAAAAAGGCTATTATCTCAGATGTAGGCAAAAAGAGGGCCTATAACTCTCTCAATGAGAAAGCCTTTGTTTCATTCAGATACAAGGGCAGAACTTACCTGCATACAATCCGAAAAATTGAGGAAAATGAGAAAGTTATCAAGTGTTATAGTATCAACCTAAACCTTGAGCTGATCAATGAGTACTCTATTCCTTACAAATCGCCTAAAGCCATGAGTTTTAAGGAATTTTGTGAGGAAATGGACTTGCTCAACTATACTTTCTTAAAAATCGGTATCAATGAGGTTGCTAATAAGAAAATATCCGCAGAGTGGGAGGGCACAGATACCAAACTCAACAGGCTTTTAAGTCTAGCTAAGAAATTTGGCGCAGAAATTGAGTTTGACACACGTCTCAACGCTGACAGCTCTATCAAGTCATTTACAGTCAATGTCTATCATGAGCACGACGATAGCCACCAGGGGGTAGGTCAAATTAGTCCAACTATCTTGAAGTATGGGAAAAACCTCAAGACAATCACTAGGACTATTGACAAAACTGGGATCTATAACACGGTTGTCCCAACGGGTAAAGATGACAAAGGCAACGTAGTTGATATTAGAGGGCTTGGCCCTTGGTCTGTCAACAATGCAAAGGGAGAACGTGAGTTCTACCAGTCAGGGGCTGCTTTGTATGCCCCTCTTTCAATGCAGATGTATCCGTCTACTTTCACGCATTCAACAGGTGACCGTGACCAGTGGACTCGTAAGGACATGACTGTAGAGAGTTCAAATCCTGAGGTCATCCGCTCAACAGCCTACCGTGAGCTCAAAAAGAACTGTTACCCAGCAGTAACTTACGAGGCTGAGGGCTTTGCAGATCTTGAAATAGGAGACACAGTCAAAGTCTATGATGACGGCTTTAGCCCTACTCTCTTGCTTGAGATGAGGGTATCTGAGCAAGTCATCAGCTTTACCAATCCTAGAAACAATAAAACGACTTTTTCAAATGCTAAGGCACTTGAAAATCGTCTATCTCAAGGCATTCAGCAACAGCTAGACAGGATGATAGAAGAGGCTAAGCCCTACACTATCAAGCTTGCTACTGATAACGGTGTAGCCTTTAAAAATGGCCAAGGTCAGACCATTGTGACCCCTACCTTAATGAGAGGGAACAAAGTCATCAATAGCGGATGGCGCTGGGTTGTAGATGGCGAAATCAAGGCTACAAGCCCTAGCTACACTGTGAGGGCTGCTGACATCAGCCAAAAAATAGTTCTGACGGTGTCAGCATGGATTGATAACAAAGAGGTAGCGTCTGAGCAGTTGACGCTTATCAATACGTCTGATGGAACGGCAGGAAAGACTCAGTACTTGCATAGAGCTTGGGCCAATTCAGAGGACGGACGTGATGGGTTCAGTACGTCATCAAGTGCCAACAGGCGCTATTTTGGGACGTACACAGATTTCACAGAGGCGGACAGTCAGGATCCTACAAGATACAACTGGACAGCTCTTTTCGATAATGTAAAAGGCGGAAATCGTAACTATTTCAAAAATGGCCGAACTCAGCAAATCAACACTGAAAGTAGTGAAACGTATGACATGCGGACTTTCATTTTTGACGATTTTTGGAAAAATCCAGATAGGCTGAAACCGAATTATGTGCGTGTAGCATTTGAAATTAGCTTATCTCCAGCTCTAGCAGAAGATACACAGGCTAATGTGCATTTTTCGGCTAGCCCCTGGTACAAAAATCAAATCATCCTCAAAGCTGGAGTCACTACTCCTCAAAGTTTTGAGTTTACTATTGACCTCTCAAACGCCTCAGAAACTTACAAAACAGATAATGTTTTCATTCGTTTTGGTACAGCTCATGGATTTCCTGCTAATCAGACGGTCACGCTTGAAAATGCCATGCTAGCCGTGGGAACTAATTTTCTCGGTTACGTGAAAGCTATCGAGGATGTAGAGACTGACATCAACTCTAAAGCCGACCAAGGGCTAACTCAGGAACAGTTGAACGCTCTCAATGAAAAGGCTGGAGTTATTCAAGCTGAGCTTGAGGCTAAGGCTAGCGCTGATACGCTTGATAACTGGATAAAGGCTTACAAGGACTTTGTCAATGCAAATAAGACCGCAAGGGTGCAAGCTGAGAAAGATTTGATTTCAGCTAGTCAGCGTGTCTCAAGTATTGCTAAGGATCTTGGAGAATTGTCTGACCGTTGGAATTTCATTGATACTTACATGAGCTCTAGCAATGAGGGGCTTGTGATTGGTAAGAACGACGGCTCGTCTAGTATGCTATTTAGTCCAAATGGACGAATTTCAATGTATTCAGCAGGGGTTGAGGTCATGTACATCAGTCAAGGGGTCATCCATATCGAAAACGGTATTTTCTCTAAAACTATCCAGATTGGAAGATTTAGAGAGGAACAGTATCATCTTAATCCAGATATGAATGTGATTAGATATGTAGGAGGTGCATGATGGCTGAATTTTGGTCAAATAATGATAGGAGCTATTATCTCAGACTGTGGGTAGACCAGGTTTCTCAAAATATATCTGACAATAGCAGTCAAGTGAGGGTAAGACTTGCTCTGACAAACGGTGCTCATACATTCTCAGATTATGACTGTACTGCCTCTGTAACTATCGATGGTCAGACTTTGAGCTGGTCAGGTCGCCCATCAATGCTGAGTCAAAATAGCTCAATTATGCTGATTGATAGAACAGTAACAATCAGACATGAGAATGATGGTAAAAAAACGTTTAGCTTATCCGCTACATTCAGTGGAGGTGGTGGATGGTCGCCTGGAACATTAACGCTCAGCAGTAACTCATTCACTTTGACTACTATCCCACGCTCAAGCTCTGTAAGCGTGAGCGCTGGGGTGATTGGTAGTGCGGTTACTATCAACATCAATCGTCAGAGCTCCAGCTTTAAGCATACAGTGCGCTATGCATGGGCCGGCAAGAGTGGAACGATTGCAAGCAACGTGGACACATCCGCAACGTGGACAATCCCTCTTGATTTTGCAAATGACATCCCAAACTCCGCAAGTGGAACAGGGACTATCTTTGTAGATACCTATTCAGGATCTACAAAGACAGGCACGCAGTCCACTACATTCACGGCTAGCGTACCAGCGAATGTCAAGCCCACATTTGCAGGAGTTTCCCTGTCGGACTTGAACGGTGCAGCTCAAAATCTTATCCCAAACGGGAATACGTTCATTCAGGTAATCTCTAACATCAAGGTAGCTTTTAATGGTGCAGTCGGTTCTTACGGCTCATCCATCACTGGATACTATGCTGAAATCGTCGGCAAAAACCAGTCTACAAGTTCAAACGGTGGCAGTCTTGGCATTATGAATTATCACGGCACAATCAAAATCAGAGCGAGCGTGTCTGATAGCCGTGGCCGTTGGTCGGATACTAAAGAGGTGTCTGTAACCGTGCTTGAGTATTTTGCTCCTGCTCTTAGCTTTAGCATAGCAAGAACGGGCTCAACCTCTAGCACTTTGACAGTCACACGAAATGCCAAAATCGCCCCTTTGGCTGTTTCAGGCAGTCAAAAGAACTCAATGAGATTGACATTCAAGGTTGCTCGACTAGGGACTAACTCTTACACAGTCGATAATGGACCAGCCACTGGATCATGGACAAGTATCTCAAGCTTGACCAATTCTCAAGCTAATCTAGCTGGCAACTATCTAGCTAATCAGTCTTGGGTTGTCATTGGTATCCTTGAGGACAAATTCACTCGTACTGAGTTCATGGTCAATGTGGCCACAGAGAGCGTAGTATTGTCTTACGACCGCTCAGGGGTTGGCGTCAACAAAATCAGGGAGCAGGGCGCTCTTGATGTCAAAGGAAGCATCTACGCAGACAACAAGCCCATTCAACAGCACCAGCTGACACGAAATAACGGAATTTCTATTTTAACGAAAGAAAGTCTTGATAATATCCTTAAAAATGGTATGTATTATAGTCACAGTGCGCCTGATAGACCAAGAAATCAGAATGGCTGGTTGTTGGTTCAAGTCTATGATGACGCTCAATATGTTGTACAGACTTATTGGACGGCTACCACTGAAACAATGTTAGTAAGGTATAGAATGGCTAACCGCTGGAGCGACTGGAAAGAGGTTGCTACAAAGAATGACTTGCAGAAACTAGCAACAAGAAAGATAGAGTTAGGCTGGGATGTCATAGGAAATGCTGTCAGAAACGGGAATGTGGTTACAATTTCAACAGAAAGAAAAATCACTAATATCGACACATTTTCAGATTATCGAGAAGTCAAAGAAACGATCCCTGTAGGATTTAGACCAACTCAAGAGGTTGGCTTTGTATTGCAAGGTATCTCAGACTCAACAGTAACAGGTACGGCTATCTTGCACCTTGCAACAGATGGGAAAATCCGTCTTACAAGTAAATCTCAAGGAAATAAGTATTGGACGGGTACAATAACTTATATTACAAATGACCCTTACCCTTAATAAACGAAAGGAAAATATATGAAATTAGAATATAGGACAAAGTCCCAAGAATTTGACGCAAGCGGAACAGCATCGGCTACAAAGGTCACGTTAGTCAATTCAGACGGTGCTATCGTACCTATCTTGCTACCGGCTGATAAAATCGGTTTGTCAAACACAGAGCTGTTTGAAATGGCTCTTGAAGTTTTGTATCAGGAAAATTTCCCGAACAGAGCAGAAAACGAAAAATTCAGCAAAGTAGCTCAAGAGTTGCAAAAGAACAAAGAGATGGCAACCAAAGTAGAACAAGCGGCAACCGAAAACAAGGAAAACCTTGACACGGTATCAGCTATCACTGAGGTCTTGATTGCCTTGGCAGTATCTCAAAATGGAGGTATGCCAACTTATGCTTACAATAAAGTAGCTGGGTTCATCAAGCCACTTGTTAAAAGTACACGATACGGAAACGGCGATATTGTCGCAATGCCTTATCCGTTCGATACGAATCCGAAATGGCCGAGTGGAACTAAGACTATCTTTAAGTTCCAAATGCAGCCAACAGAGGGCTACACATGGAAAGAACAGTCGCTTGCTGAAATGCTACAGCAAGGTGTGCTTACCGTGGTCATGCCACGCATTGATTAGAAGGAGGTTGTATGCAAATCGAATTTTTCAATTTTTTAAGAAGTGTCGTCCAGACCGAAGACGGACTGGTCCTGTACGCTCTAGCACTGATTGTTTCGATGGAGATCATTGATTTTTTAACCGGAACGATTGCAGCTATTGCCAATCCTGACATCGAGTATAAGAGCAAAATCGGCATCAACGGACTCCTTCGCAAAATTTTAGGAGTCCTCTTGCTAATGATCCTTATCCCAATGTCCGTGCTCTTACCTGAGAAGACAGGTTTCGCATTCTTGTATTCGATTTATCTCGGATACATCGCATTTACATTTCAATCCCTCATTGAAAATTACCGCAAACTAAAAGGAAATGTCACTCTTTTTCAGCCGTTTTTAAAAGCGTTTCAGCGCTTGTTTGAAAAAGATGACGACAAAAACAAAGGAGAATAACACATGCAACAAATTACTGAAATCATCGTAGCTTCAGCTACTGGAATCTTGACTATTCTTGTTGGAATCGCAGTAAAAGCGATTAAGGATTTTCTCATTAAAAAAGGTGGAGAAAAGACCATCAAGATTGTTGAAATCCTTGCTAAAAACGCAGTCAATGCCGTCGAGCAAGTCGCTTCTGAAACTGGCTATAAAGGCGAAGAAAAGCTGGAGCAAGCACGCACTAAAATCCGTGCTGAGCTTACCAAATACAACATCAGTATGACTGATAAGGACTTAGACACATTTGTCGAGTCGGCGGTCAAGCAGATGAATGAAGCCTGGAAAGGGGAGTAAGTATGGGACTAAATCTCGAAACAGCTATTGCTTGGATGCGTGCCAGAAAAGGTCAAGTCTCTTATAGCATGGACGACCGCAATGGCCCGGACTCTTATGATTGCTCAAGTTCAATCTACTACGCCTTGTTGAGTGGAGGTGCCGTGTCGGCTGGTTGGGCAGTCAATACAGAGTATGAGCATGACTGGCTCAAAAAGAACGGATATGAGCTTATCGCTGAGAACACTCCATGGGATGCTAAACGTGGAGATATCTTCATTTGGGGGCGCCGTGGATATTCTAGCGGTGCAGGTGGCCATACTGGTATTTTCGTGGATAGTGATAACATTATCCACTGTAATTATCGCTTCGACGGTATCACAGTGAACGATCATGACGACATTTGGCTCTATGCTGGACAACCTTACTACTATGTGTATCGCTTGACTAATCCATCTGCAGCTGCCGAAGAAATCAAAACTGGCTGGCAAAATAACGATACTGGTTACTGGTTCGTTCGTGCTAACGGCTCCTATCCAAAAGACCAATTTGAGTACATTGAAGAGAACAAATCATGGTTCTACTTCAATTCTGAAGGATATATGGTTGCTGAAGATTGGGTGAAACACACTGATGGTAAATGGTACTGGTTTGACAAAGACGGGTACATGGCCACATCCTGGAAGAAGATCAACGGGAAATGGTATTACTTCAATCGTGATGGCTCTATGCAGACTGGATGGGTTAAATACTACGAAAGATGGTATTACCTCAATTCTGAAAATGGGGACATGGTATCAAACGCATTTGTGCCTTACAACGGCGGATACTACCTCATGCTTGAAGATGGTAGATTGGCTGAAAAAGAAAGCTTTAACATCGAGCCAGACGGCTTGATCACAACTAAATAATTTTTTTAAAATAGAAAGGAAAATTTCTAAAATATTGTTCTAATTGTTTCAACCGCAGGCACTAGCTTGCGGTTTTTTTGTTTGCTCTGAAAGTACTTTCTAAAATAAAAAAACTTTAAATTTCTTTGTGTTTATTGTTGACATACGTCAACACTCATGCTATAATATAATCAAGATAAAGAAAGGGAGAGCAAAAGCCCTCAAGGTAAAATAAAATGGCACAAATTAAAGATGGATGGCACAAGGTTTATGATGAAGATGTTTACGTAGAAAATGAGAAAGTTATCCGCGGAGTAACCAAAGACTCGAACAATTCAGAAGTAACTTGCTATCCTTATGAGTACAGCGAAGACCACGGCTGCTGGATTAACATTTCTGGGGAAGTAACTCTACCAGCTTATAGAGCAGGTTACAAAAAAGGAACTATGTGCATGAAGTAAGCTATTAAGAGGTAGCTAGATGAAAATTGACACGAAGAAGGTAGAGATGGCCTTGATGGACGAGACCATCCCTGCCAATCTCTTTGAAAAAGAGTTAGGCATTTCGCGCTCAGCAGTTACTCGATTGCGAAAAGGAGAGCGTGAGTTTAAAAATTTCACAATTGATACTGCTGAAAAAATTCAACGATGGATAGATGAGAATGGATCAAATTAGATCACACCAACCGTAGGCAATAGCTTGCGGTTTTTTTTGTTTGCTCTGGAAAGGTTGGATTTAAGATCCAAGCTATTTCTCCGAAAATACTTTCAAAATTAAAAAAGTAATGATTTTTTTTACTACTTTTTTAATTTTTTACGAATAGATAAGTAAGGAGAATAAATAAATGAAAATTTTAAATATTGAACTTGTGAGTATAGAGCAGACTGATTTGGGTTTTGAGCATTGGGTAGAAGTAGCTTATAACGTACCGATACTAAAGAATGAATACAAGGTCAAGCTGTTGTTACTTATGGAATGTAGGATAGAGGACCAGGAAGTCATTGAATACCTAGTATCAACTTGGAAGTATCGTGATTTGGTCCTGCATTCGGTAAGAATGTACGAGATGGAACGAAGTGATCGCACATAATACCTTGCCCCAAACTCGCCCCAAAAGTTTTTTAAAGTTATCTTTATTTATATGAAGAAAAAAATAAAAAAGCCCGTAAAATCGGGCTTTTTGTCTGTATAAATTCCGATAAAATCGGTATTATAAGGCGGTAGACGGATTTGAACCGACGATCAAGCTTTTGCAGAGCCGTGCCTTAC
>ERZ773060.103-NODE-103-length-41049-cov-606.593_pt1 | contig 41049 bp, 35 predicted proteins | sample MGYA00580628_ERZ773060 | MGnify/ENA primary metagenome ERZ773060 (study PRJEB29015, sample SAMEA2738019) | human oral metagenome | biome: human oral; feature: human-associated habitat; material: dental | place: China | collected 2045 ... | reverse complement strand
GCCCGGGCCCGGGCGGCGTCGTGCGGTAGCCTTCTGCTGTGCGCGCACCGGGGGCGCGACCGCGCGCCCGCCGGACGGGGAGCACCGCGACGGGGCACGGAGCGCACCGGCACGGGTGCGGCCGCGGGGTGCGGCGCAGACGGGGTGTGGCGCAGTTGGCAGCGCGCCTGCTTTGGGAGCAGGAAGTCGCCGGTTCGAGTCCGGTCACCCCGACGGGGCCGTCGGGCCCGCCCCGGGCGGCGGATCCCCGGCGCGTCGAGCCGGGCCGGCGCCGACGGGTGCCCGGCGGTCTGCGCCCGCACCCGGTTCGAGCCGTTGCCCCGCGCCGTTCGGGTCGTGCCCCGTGTCGTCGTGCCCGTGCTGTTGTCCCGTGCGGTCCGGGCCCTGCCCGGGCCGCGGGAGGGTCGGCGCCTCGGAGGATGCGGCGCGCGTCGCCGCAGGCCGGGACGCGTCGGCTACGATGGACCCGTCGGCTCGGACTCGGCCGGGTCGACGACCGGCCCCACGGGGCCACGCGAACGTAGCTCAATGGCAGAGCCCCAGTCCTCCAAACTGGCTACGCGGGTTCGATTCCCGTCGTTCGCTCGTACACGGCCCGCCCGGCCGCGCTCCGACGGGCGGCTGACCTGCACGCACAACGGATCCGGGCGCGGCGCCCCGCGGCGCATCCGTCGCGATCCCCGTCCCCGAGCGGATTCTTGGTGCTCATCGCCCCTCTGGCTAAGATTGGCGGGCGTCCGTGCGCGCGCCCACGAGCATGTCCGCGCCATGGCGCGCACATACGTCCCATGTATCAGGAGTCCCCAGTGCCGAGCACCGTCGAGCAATTGAACCCGACCCGGGTGAAGCTCACCATCGAACTGCCCTTCGCCGACCTCCAGCCGAGGATCGACGAGGCCTACAGGCAGATCGCCCAGCAGATCAACCTGCCCGGCTTCCGCCGCGGCAAGGTGCCGCCGCGCCTGATCGATCAGCGCTTCGGCCGCGGCACGGTGCTCCAGGAGGCCGTCAACAACGCCATTCCCGACGCCTACTCGGCCGCCGTCGCCGAGCACGAGATCGCCCCGCTGGGCAACCCGCAGATCGAGCTGACCAGGCTCGACGACGGTGATGTCGCGGAGATCACCGCCGAGGTCGACGTGCGTCCCGAGTTCGACATGCCCGACTTCGCGACGGTCTCGGTCGAGATCGAGCCCGTCGAGGTCACCGACGCCGACGTCGACGAGCGCGTCGAGCTGCTGCGTCAGCGCTTCGGCACCCTCAAGGTCGTCGACCGGGCCGCCGCCGACGGCGACGTCGTCCTCATCGACCTGTCCGCGACCCGCGACGGCGAGGCCATCGCTGACGCCGAGACGAAGGGCATGCAGTACCGCATCGGCGCCGGCGGCATGGTCGAGGGCCTCGACGAGGCCCTCGTCGGCCTGTCCGCCGGCGAGAGCAGGACCTTCTCCTCGAGGCTCGTCGGAGGTCCCCACCGCGACGAGGACGCCGATGTCACGGTGACCGTGACGAAGGTCAACGAGCAGGAGCTGCCCGAGCTCGACGACGACTTCGCCCAGCTCGTCTCCGAGTTCGACACCGTCGACGAGATGGTCGCCGACGTCCGCGAGAACCTCGTGCGCCTCGCCCGTCTCGACCAGGCCAGCACGGCCCGCGACAAGGTTCTCGAGGCCGTCATCGGCGGGCTCGACTTCGAGCTTCCGCCCGCCGTCCTCGAGAACGACGTCAAGGCCTACCACGAGCAGATCGAGGGCCAGCTCAACGCCGCCGGCCTGACCGTCGAGCAGTACCTCGCCGACGCCGAGGACGAGGACGCGGAGAACGCCGAGGAGTTCTGGAGGCAGATCGACGAGCGCGCCGAGCAGGGCCTGCGCGCCCAGATCGTCCTCGACAGGCTCGCCGAGGACCGCCAGATCGGCGTCTCCCAGGAGGAGTTCACCCAGCTGCTCTTCCAGAAGGCGCAGCAGAACGGCACGTCTCCCGAGCAGGAGATCAAGCACATGACCGAGCACAACCACATGCCGGAGTGGATGGCCGAGGTCCGTCGCGGCAAGGCCCTCGGCATGATCGTCGACGAGGCCTCCATCACCGACACCAACGGTGAGAAGGTCGAGATCTCCCGCCTGCAGAACGACGGAACCCTCGCCGACGAGGAGGAGACCGACGAGGACGCCGGCGCAGGCGACGGGGATGCCGCCGAGGAGGCGGCCGTCCCGGCGGACGCCGGGAAGGACGGCGACGCCGGGGACGAGGCCTGATCGGCCCGTCCTCGGGGCCACGAGTTCCGAACGCACGGGGCGCCGGCGGCATCGTGTGCCGCCGGCGCCCCGTGCGTTGTGCCGTCCGTGCGTTGTGCCGTCCGTGCGTTGTGCCGTCCGTGCGTTGTGCCGTCCGTGCGTTGTGCCGTCCGTGCGTTGTGCCGTCCGTGCGTTGTGCCGTCCGTGCGTTGTGCCGTCCGTGCGTTGTGCCGCTCCGGCCCGGCGCCGGTGACGGCCCGCCTCCACGGGGCCCGGCCCGGGTCCCCGGCGTGGACCGCCCGGCCGGGACGCCGCGGCGTTGCTAGGCTGAGCGCTCGTCCGATGAGGGGGAGCATGCGATGAACGACACGGATGGCGTCACCGGGGCGCGGACCCCGGCGGGCAGGCTGCCGAGGCCCCTGCAGATCGCGCTGGGCGTCGTCCTCGTGCTCGCCGCGCTCATGCTGCTGAGGAGCTACTCGGGCATCTTCGGCCCGGTCTTCCTGGCGCTCAACCTCATGGTGACGGTCTACCCGTTCCACACCTGGCTCGTGCGCAGGGGCTGCCCCTCGGCCCTGTCGGCCATCATCGTCGCACTCGTGGTCTTCGTCCTGCTCCTCCTGATGCTGGCGGGCTTCATCTGGGCGGTCAACGAGATCATCGGCATGATCCCGCAGTACACAGGTCAGTTCGTCGCCCTGTACGACCGGCTCATCTCCTTCGCCTCGGACCTGGGCCTGGACCACGCCTCGCTCACGGGGGCGCTGGGCAAGATCGACCCGAACTCCCTGCTCAACGCGGCCACCTCGCTCCTGTCCGCCTCGACCGGCTTCCTCGGCGGCCTGTCCGTCCTCGTGTGCGCCCTCGTCTTCATGGCCATGGACACCGCCGGCTTCGCCCAGCGCCTGGCGATCGCCGCCTCGACCCACTCGCGGATCGTCGCGGGCTTCCGCTCCTTCAGCCAGGGCGTCCGGTCCTACTGGATCGTCACCACCGTGTTCGGCCTCATCGTGGCCGTGCTCGACGTCGTCCTCCTCCAGGTCATGGGCGTGCCCGGCGTCATCATCTGGGGGCTGCTGAGCTTCCTCACCAACTACATCCCGAACGTCGGCTTCATCGTCGGCCTCGTCCCGCCCGCCCTCGTCGCGCTCGTCTCCCTCGGATGGAAGCAGGCGCTCGTCGTCGTCGCCGCCTACTGCGTGGTCAACTTCGTCCTCCAGACGATCATCCAGCCGCGCTTCGCCGGCGACGCCGTCGGCGTGACCCCCACCGTCTCGTTCGTCTCCCTGCTCGTGTGGGGCGCCGTGCTCGGCGCCCTCGGCACCCTGCTGGCGCTGCCGATGACCCTGCTCGTCAAGGCGCTCGTCGTCGACGCCGACCCCAGCGCCCGCTGGATCAACGCGCTCATCGCCTCGGACCCGCACGACGCCGACGGGGCCGTCCGGCAGCGCTCCTGACCCCCGGTGACCCCCGGCCGGCCGAGGACCCCGGAGTTGAGCCGGATCGGCTCAATCCTTCCGGCCGGCAGTGAAAAACATGCGAGTCCCGCTCCGGTTTGCCGGTGCCCCCAGGTAGGTTCGACGATGTGAATGACATGGTCAAGAACCCCGTGCTGCCCGCGATGGCCGCCGGTACCGGCGGCGTCGGCCTGACCGACAACGTGTATCAGTCCCTGCTGGCCAACCGCATCGTCTTCCTCGGCTCCGAGGTGAAGGACGAGAACTCCAACGCGATCTGCGCGCAGATGCTGCTGCTCAACGCCGAGGACCCCCACAAGGACATCTACCTCTACATCAACTCGCCCGGCGGTTCGATCGACTCCGGCATGGCGATCTACGACACCATGCAGTGGATCAGCAACGACGTGGCCACGGTCGCCCTCGGGCTGGCCGCCTCGATGAGCCAGTTCCTGCTGTCCGGCGGCACGCCGGGCAAGCGCTACGCGCTGCCGCACGCCCGCATCCTCATGCACCAGCCCTCGGGCGGCATCGGCGGCACGGCCTCCGACATCAAGATCCAGGCGGAGCAGTCCATCCACCTCAAGCACGAGATGGCCGGGCTCATCGCCCGGCACACCGGGCAGACCGTCGAGCAGATCACCAAGGACTCCGACCGCGACCGGTGGTTCACCGCGACCGAGGCCCTGGAGTACGGCTTCATCGATCACGTCTACGATCGCGCGTCGAAGATCTCCATGAGCGACGCGCCGAACCAGTGAGGACTCCCATGACTGACGACTTCAGCGCGGCGATGCCCCCGGCCCCCGGCGGCGCGGTCGTCCCGCCCAGCGCCGAGTACTACATCCCCCAGTGGGAGGAGCGCACCAGCTACGGCGTGCGCCGGGTCGACCCCTACACCAAGCTGTTCGAGGACCGCATCATCTTCCTCGGCACGCCGATCACCGACGACATCGCCAATGCGGTCATGGCCCAGCTGCTGTGCCTGCAGTCGATGGACGCCGACCGCCCGATCTCGATCTACATCAACTCGCCCGGCGGCTCGTTCACCGCGCTGACCGCCATCTACGACACGATGCGCTACATCAAGCCCGCCGTGCAGACCATCTGCCTCGGCCAGGCCGCCTCGGCGTCCGCCGTGCTGCTGGCGGCCGGCACGAAGGGCCAGCGCCTGGCGCTGCCGAACAGCCGCATCCTGATCCACCAGCCGTCCATGGGCGGCGAGGGCAGCTACGGTCAGTCCAGCGACCTGGAGATCCAGGCCAACGAGATCCTGCGCATCCGCGAGCTCATGGAGACGATGCTCGCCGACGCCACGGGCCAGCCCAAGGAGAAGATCAGCCTCGACGTCGAGCGGGACAAGTTCCTCACCGCCGAGGAGGCCGTCGAGTACGGCCTCGTCGACGACATCCTCACCTCGCTGAAGGACTGACGAGGCCGGATGACCGGGGTGAGGGCCGCGGTCCTGTCCGCATTCCGGTCGCGGGGCGCCCGCCCGGCGGACCGGGCTCCGATGGACCGTGTCGAGTCCGTCGGGCGGGGGCGTGCTTGAATGGACCCGACGGGGCTGACCGGCCCGGCCCGATGCGCGGGGGCGCGTGGGCGTCGTGCAGCAAGGAGGTGGCCATGCCGCGCATTGGGGAGAGCAGCGATCTGTTCAAGTGTTCGTTCTGCGGCAAGAGCCAGAAGCAGGTCAAGAAGCTCATCGCCGGGCCGGGGGTCTACATCTGCGACGAGTGCATCGACCTGTGCAACGAGATCATCGAGGAGGAGTTCTCCCAGAGCGAGGAGACCGAGGCCCCCTCGAAACTGCCCAAACCGGTCGAGATCCGCGAATTCCTCGACCAGTACATCATCGGCCAGGACGACGCCAAGAAGGCGCTCGCGGTGGCCGTCTACAACCACTACAAGCGCCTCAACGCCGGCACGGGCGTCGAGGGCGCCAAGCACGCCGCCTCCGAGGACGTCGAGCTCGGCAAGTCGAACATCCTGCTCATCGGGCCCACCGGCTGCGGCAAGACCTATCTGGCGCAGACCCTCGCCCGCATGCTCAACGTGCCTTTCGCCATGGCCGACGCCACGGCCCTCACCGAGGCCGGCTACGTGGGCGAGGACGTCGAGAACATCCTGCTCAAGCTCATCCAGGCCGCCGACTTCGACGTGAAGAAGGCCGAGACGGGCATCATCTACATCGACGAGATCGACAAGGTGGCGCGCAAGTCCGAGAACCCCTCGATCACCCGGGACGTCTCGGGCGAGGGCGTCCAGCAGGCGCTGCTGAAGATCCTCGAGGGCACCGTCGCCTCGGTCCCGCCCCAGGGCGGGCGCAAGCACCCGCACCAGGAGTTCATCCAGATCGACACCACCAACGTGCTGTTCATCGTGGGCGGCGCCTTCGCCGGGCTCGAGGACATCATCGCCGAGCGCGTCGGCAGGCGGTCGGTCGGCTTCACCAATGACGACGTGAAGCGCCGCCCGAGCGGCGTCGACCCCTTCACCGGCGTGCGGCCCGAGGACCTGCACGCCTTCGGGCTGATCCCCGAGTTCATCGGCCGGCTGCCGGTCGTCGCCACGGTGCCCCGGCTCGACGAGACGGCTCTGCGCCGCATCCTCACCGAGCCGCGCAACGCCCTCGTCAAGCAGTTCACCAAGCTCTTCGAGCTCGACGGGGTCTGCCTGGAGTTCGCGCCGGACGCCATCGCCGCCGTGGCCGAGAAGGCCATCGAGCGGGGCACCGGGGCGCGCGGGCTGCGCGCCATCCTCGAGGAGACCCTCGGCGACGTCATGTTCGAGGTGCCCAGTCGCGACGACATCGCCCAGGTCGTCATCACCGGCGACGCGGTGCGCGGCGAGGCGCCGCCGCGGCTCGTCACGCGGGCCCGGGCCGGCGAGCCGGCGGCCTGACCGGCCGACGCGGACGGGCCCGGGGGTGCGGCACAGCGGCGACCGGTAGCCTGCACCTGTGCGTTATCTCTCGACCCGCGCCGTGGGCGCCGACGATGCCAAGCCGTTCTGCGACATCCTGCTCGAAGGCCTCGCCGCCGACGGCGGCCTCTTCCTGCCCGAGGAGTACCCGCGGCTGGACGCCGGGACGCTCGAGCAGTGGCGCGGGCTGCTCGCCGCCGAGGGCTACGCGGCCCTGGCGGCCCGGATGATCGGCCTGTTCCTCGACGACATCCCCGCGTCCGACCTCGAGCGCCTCACCACCGCGGCCTACACCGGCGGGAAGTTCTCCGATCCGCGGATCGTCCCGGTCAGCCGCATCGGCGACGGTCCGCTGTGGCTCGGCCACCTGTCCAACGGCCCGACGGCGGCCTTCAAGGACATGGCGATGCAGCTGCTCGGCGAGCTCTTCGAGTACGAGCTCGCGCGCCGCGGCTCATGGATGACGATCGTCGGCGCGACAAGCGGCGACACCGGCAGCTCGGCCGAGTACGCGATGCGCGGGCGCGAGGGCATCGCCGTCGTCATGCTCACCCCGGCGGGACGCATGACGCCCTTCCAGCAGGCCCAGATGTTCTCCCTCACCGACGCGAACATCGTCAACGTCGCCGTCGACGGCGTCTTCGACGACTGCCAGGACCTCGTCAAGGCCCTCAACGCCGACGCCGCCTTCAAGGCCGAGTACCACCTGGGCGCCGTCAACTCGATCAACTGGGCCCGCCTGGTGGCCCAGGTCGTCTACTACGTCAGCTGCTGGCTGCGCGTCACCGACGGGCCGGGGCAGGAGATCAGCTTCGCCGTGCCGACCGGCAACTTCGGCGACATCTGCGCCGGCCACGTCGCCCGCTCCATGGGGCTGCCGATCCGTCGCCTCATCCTCGCCACCAACGAGAACGACGTCCTCGACGAGTTCTTCCGCACCGGCGTCTACCGTCCGCGCAGCTCCGAGCAGACCTGGGCGACCAGTTCGCCGAGCATGGACATCTCGAAGGCCTCCAACTTCGAGCGCTTCATCGCCGACCTGTACGGCCGCGACGGCGCCAGGGTCCGGGAACTCTTCGACGCGGTCGCCGAGGGCGGCTCCTTCGACATCTCCGGGACCCCCGAGTTCGAGGCGGTGCGCACCAGCTATGGTTTCGTCTCCGGTTCGTCGACCCACGCCGACCGGGTCGCCACCATCGGCCGTCTCTGGCGCGAGCACGGCGTCCTCGTCGACCCGCACACCGCCGACGCCGTCACGGTCGCCGAGCAGTACGTGGCGGATGAACCCGTCGTCGTTCTCGAGACCGCCCTGCCGGTGAAGTTCGCCGCGACGATCGAGGAGGCCATCGGTTGCCGGCCGCCCGTCCCCGAGCGCTTCGCCGGCGTCGAGGAGGGGCCGCGCCGGGTCGTCGACCTGCCGAACGACGTCGAGGCCCTCAGGCGGCTCGTCGTGGACACCGTCGGGTCCCTGCCGAACCTGGTCCGTTGAACGGGCCGCCACCCACCGAGAAAGGAGACGATCATGACGATGCGTGTCGGGATCCTCACCGCCGGAGGCGACAGCCCCGGCCTGAACGCCGCCATCCGCGGCTTCGGCAAGGCCGCCATCGGCACCCACGGCATGGAGCTCATCGGCTTCCGCGACGGCATGCGCGGCCTGGCCGAGAACCGCTTCATCGAGCTCGACTCGGCGGCCCTGTCGGGCATCCTCACCGTCGGCGGCACGATCCTGGGCACCAGCCGCGACAAGGTCCACAAGATGATGGTGGACGGCAAACCGCGCAACATGATCGACACGATCAGGAAGAACTACGAGAAGGACGAGCTCGACGCGCTCGTCTGCCTCGGCGGGGGCGGCACGGCCAAGAACGCCAAGCGCCTGTCCGACGCCGGGATGAACGTCATGACGCTGCCCAAGACGATCGACAACGACCTCGTCGGCACCGACCGGACCTTCGGCTTCGCGACGGCCCTCGAGATCGCCACCGACGCCATCGACCGGCTGCACTCCACCGCGCACAGCCACCACCGCATCATCCTCACGGAGATCATGGGCCACCGGGCTGGATGGCTCGCGCTCGGCGCCGGGATCGCCGGGGGCGCCGACGTCATCCTGCTGCCCGAGGTGCCCTACAACGTCGAGTCGATCGCCGAGACGATCAAGCGCCGACGCGCGGGTGGCAGCAACTTCTCGGTCATCGCGGTCGCCGAGGGCGCGCGCTCCGTGGCCGACGCCGCCGAGCTGGCCGCCGCCGAGGCGCTGGTCAAGGAGGCCGACTCGCCGGAGGGCCGCGACGCCGCCAAGCAGCACCGCCGGGCCGTCGAGGCCTCACACCGCGCCCACACCTTCGCCCTGGCCTCCCAGCTGGAGGCCGCCACCGGCCTGGAGTCGAGGGTCTCGATTCTCGGCTACGTCCAGCGCGGCGGCATCCCGTGCGGCCGCGACCGCCAGCTGGCCACCCTGCTCGGCACCGCCGGCGCCGACCTCGTCAGCCAGGGGGTCTTCGGCGTCATGGTCGCCGCGAAGGGCGAGCAGGCCGTCCCCGTCCCGCTCGAGGAGGTCGCCGGGAGGGTCCGTTACGTGCCCACCGATCATCCGTGGATCCGGGCGGCCAAGGAGGTCAACACCGGCTTCGGCGACTGAGCCCGGAGGGCGGGGCGTCCTCAGCCCATGACCACGACCGAGCGCAGCGCCTGCCCGGTGCCCATCCGAGCGAGGGCCTCGTTCACCTCGTCGAGGCCGATCGTCTCGGAGACGAAGGCGTCGAGGTCGAGGCGGCCCTGTGCGTGGAGGTCGAGCAGCATCGGCACGTCACGTTCGGGAAGGCAGTCGCCGTACCAGCTCGACCGGAGCGAACCGCCGTGGCTGAGGACGTCGGCGAGCGGGATGTCGATCCGCGCGTCGGGGTCGGGCACGCCGACCAGCGCGAGGCGGCCGGCCAGGTCCCGGGCGTAGAGGGCCTGCGTCCAGGTCGTCGGGGTGCCCAGCGCGTCGATGACGACATCGACGACGTCGGTGCTGCTGGCGTCGATCGTCGCGGTGGCGCCGGCCAGTCCGGCGCCGAGCAGGGCGCGGCCATGCCGACCCGCCCAGGCCGATGACGGCCACCTGCTCGCCGCGGCGCACGGCGGCGGTGCCGAGGGCCGCCCCGAGTCCGGCCATGACGCCGCAGCCGAGCAGGCCGGCGACCTCGGGGCGCACGGACGGGTCCACCCGCGTGCACTGGCCCTGCGCGACGAGCGTCCGGGGCGTCAGCGCGCCGATGCCGAGGGCGGCGGTGAGCCCGGTGCCCTCGGCGAGCCTCATCGGACGGGCCGCATTGGCGGTGTCGAAGCAGTACCACGGCTCGCCCCGGCGGCAGGCCCGGCACTGGCCCGCAGACGGCCCGCCAGTTGAGGATGACGTGGTCGCCCACCCGTACGTGCGTGACGCCCTCGCCGACGGCGGCGACGGTGCCGGCCGCCTCGTGGCCGAGGAGGAACGGGTAGTCGTCGCCGACGGCGCCCGACGCGTAGTGCAGGTCGGTGCGGCAGACGCCGCAGGCGGCGACGTCGACGACGACCTCGCCCGGGCCCGGGTCGGGGACGACGACGTCGAGCAGTTCGACCGGCGCGCCCCTGGTTCGTGAGACGACTCCTTGGACTGTCGTGGGCATGTGGGGACTCCTTGATCGCGGCCCTGATGAGGGAGGACGTCTCCGACGCTAGCGTGGCCGGCCGGCATCGCGCCGGACCGTCCACGGTCACGCCGGCCCTCCGGGCGGGACCGTCCCCCTATGCTGAGGGGCGTGACAGAGAGCCCCGCACCGCCCGAGAGCGCCGCACCGCAGTCGTGCTCCGTGACGCTCACCGTGAGCGCCCTCGTCCTCGACATGGACGACACCATCAACAGGACGGGCCCGGCCATGCGCACCGGCCTGTGGCGGGCGACGGAGGAGCTGTGGCCGCAGCTGGACGATGAGGAGCGCGGGCGCCGTATCGAGGACTACGTGGCCGACCGCGCCGGATGGTTCGACCGCTTCTCGAGTGGGCACATCGACTTCGAGACGATGCGCCGCGGGCGCCTGGGCGACATGGCGGCGGGTCTGGGCGAGCGGCTCGCCGACGAGCGTCTGCACCGCTTCGAATCGGTCTACCGGGCGGCCTTCGCCGCGGCGTGCGCGCCCTGGCCCGACGCCCTGGGCCTCATCGACCGGGCCGACGCGGCCGGCGTCCCGGTCGCCGTGCTGTCGAACTCGGCCCAGCGGATGACCCTCATGAAGGTCGACCGGCTCGGACTGGCGGGCCGCTTCGCCCTCGTGCTCTCGTCCGACCGGCTCGGCTCCGGCAAACCGGACCCGGCCGCCTACCGCGCGGCCTGCGAGCGGCTGGGCGCCGAGCCGGCGCTGACCGGGTACGTCGACGACTCCCTGCGCGACGCCGGGGGAGCGGCCCTGGCCGGTCTGCAGTCCTGCTGGCTCGACCGGGCCCGGCGCGGCGGGGCCCCGGCCGGTCAACGGGTCGTCACCGACCTCGACCGGCTGCTCATCGAGCGCGCCGGCCGCTGAGCGGGCCGGTGTCGCCGATCCAATAGACTTCCCGCGTCCGGTCCCGATCCCCTGGGAGGAACGATGTCGGCGAGCAGGGTCAGCGCGACGGTCGACGCGCTGTTCGACATGGTCGTGAGCGGTCGAGCCCCCGTGGGCGAGGCACTGCCCGCCGAAGCCGCGCTGGCGCGCACCCTCGACGTCTCGCGCCTGACGCTGCGCGAGGCCGTGCGCGTGCTGACGGGTAGGGGAGTGCTCCGGCCCGTCCACGGCCGCGGCACCTTCGTCAACCCGCCGGGCAGGTGGACAGACCTGGGCAGCATCGTCGCTCTCCGCTCGCGCACCTCGAGCTGGAGCGAGATCGCCGGGCAGCTCGTCGAGATCCGTCGGATGATCGAGGTGGGCTCCGCGGGCCTCGCCGCCGAACGGCGCTCCCGCACCGACGTGGACCGCCTCGGACGCGATCTCGAGGACTTCCGTGCCCACCACGAGGCCGGGGACGCCGAGAGGGCCACGACGGCCGACCTCGACTTCCACGATCACATCCTCCAGGCTGCGGGGAACCCCTTCCTCTTCACCGTCTACGAGCCGCTGCACGGCCTGCTCGAACGGGGTCGCGCCGAGACCTCGGCGAGCAGCGAGGTGCGCGAGCGCGCCATGGGCCATCATCGCGCCATCCTCGACGCCATCGCCGCCGGGGACCCGCGGGCGGCCGAGCGGGCCATGAGCGCCCACATGGACCAGACGGCGCGCGACGCCGTCGCCCGGGCCGACGCCGGCTGATCGGTCCTTCCGTTGGGCCCGGCCGAAGGGGCCCGCAAGGCCGTCGCGCCCCGGACGGGTTCTCTCCGTCCGGCTTCGTCCTCGTCGGGGGCTTCCTCACCACCGCATTCGCGAGTGGGTCATGCGACGGACCCCGTCCCTGATCGGCAGGGCCCTTGCCATCGCGTTCGTGAGTGGGTTAGTGTCGGAACAACTCATCAGAGGTCTGAGCGCAAAGGGGTGTCTGCCGTGAGCATCTCGTGGGACGAATTGATCAGGGGCCTGCCGGACGGGCCCGCCATCTCCGCCGAGGACGTCGCCCGGGCAGGCTGCCCGGCGTTCGTCGTCCTCGATGACGACCCGACCGGCACCCAGTCGGTGTCCGATCTTCCCGTCATCACCTCGTGGGGGATCGAGGACCTCGAGTGGGGCCTGGCGACGGATGCGCCCGCCGTCTACGTCATGACGAATTCCCGCAGCCTCGACCCGGCCGACGCGGAGCGGGTCAACCGGGAGGCCGTCGCCAACGGTCTCGAGGCAGCCCGGCTCACCGGACGCGAGGCGGCCTTCGTCTCGCGCTCGGACTCGACGCTGCGCGGCCACTACCCCCTCGAACCCGACACCATCGCGGCCGTCCTGTCCGAGCACGGCCGGCGTACCGACGGCGTCGTCATCGTGCCGGCCTTCCCCGAAGCCGGCCGCGTCACCATCGACTCCGTGCACTACGCGGGCGGCGTCGCCACAGGCTTCGTGCCGGTCGGCGACAGCGAGTTCGCCGCCGACGCGACCTTCGGATACCGGGCGTCCGACCTCGCCGAGTGGGTCGAGGAGAAGTCCGGCGGACGCCGCAGGGCCGCCGATGTCATCCGCATCCGCATCGGTGAGCTGCGCACCGACCCCGATGCCGTCGTGGTCGCGCTGACCGGCGCGCACGACGGCCAGCCGATCGTCGTCGACTGCCTCGAGGAGAACGACCTACGGCTCCTGGCCCTCGATCTGGCGCGCGCCGAGGACCTCGGGCACCGCTTCATCTACCGCGTCGGCCCGCCCTTCGTGAGAGCTCGCATCGGCCAGGCCACGAGAGCGCCGCTCGGCCCCGCCGAGTGCCGGCCCGCGCCCGGCGCCGTGGCCTCCGACACCACCGGGGGGCTCGTCGTCGTCGGCTCCCATGTCGGCCTCACCCGGCGTCAGGTCGACGCCCTGCGCGAGCGCGACGCGATCCCCGAGACGGTCGTCGAGGTGCCCGAGGTGCTCGACGGGGCGACCCGGGTCGCGCACCTGGACGGGGTCGTCGCCTCGGCCGTCGAGGACCTGAGGCGGGGCACCGTCGTCGTGCGCTGCAGCGGACGGCTCGTCACCGGCGCCGATCCGGACGACTCGCTGCGCATCGCCCGAGCCGTCTCCGACGCCGTCGTCGAGGTCGTGAGCCGCGTGCTCGAGGCGAGGGCCCCGCGCTTCGTCATCGCCAAGGGCGGCATCACCTCCTCGGACGTCGCCTCCCGCGGCCTGGGCATCCGCAGGGCCATCGCCCGGGGGCAGATGCTGCCGGGCATCGTCTCGCTGTGGGAGCCCGTCGACGGGCCGGCCCGCGGCATCCCCTACATCGTCTTCCCGGGCAATGTCGGCGACGATCGGTCGCTGGCTGACGTCGTCGACACGTTGCAGGCATCCCTGTGACGTGCACCCGGTGAACCTGAACACATCCACGAACCGATCGAAGGGGATCACAATGACCACCACCGTTGCCGTGCTCGGGCTCGGCGCCATGGGCCTGCCGATGGCGACCAACCTCGCCCGCGAGTTCGCCGTCACCGGATTCGACATCAGCCCCGAGCGCACCGCGCTGGCCGCCGAGGCCGGCCTCCGGGGCGCCGCCGACGCCGGGGAGGCGGTGCGGGACGCCGACGTCGTGCTCATCGCCGTGCGCAACCCCGCCCAGCTCGAGGAGGTCCTCTTCTCGGACGCCGGCGTCGCGTCCGTCATGCGGCGCGGTTCCGCCGTCGTCCTCACCTCGACCGTGGGGCGCGAGCCCGTGAGAGAGGCGGCCGCCCGGCTGGACGGGCTCGGCCTGCGACTCGTCGACGCCCCGGTCTCGGGTGGCTCCGCCCGAGCCGGCACCGGGGACCTGCTCGTCGTCGTCGGCGCCGACGAGCAGGCGTGGGACGCCGTGCACGACGTGCTCGAGCTCATGAGCTCCACCCTCGTGAGGGTCGGCGGAGCGCCCGGCGACGGCCAGGCGATGAAGACCGTCAACCAGCTGCTGTGCGGCGTGCACATCGCCGCTGCCGGCGAGGCGCTCGCCCTGGCCCGCGCCATGGGCCTGGACCTCGACCGGACGATGGTCGCCCTCATGGGCGGCGCGGCCGAGTCCTTCATGCTGGGCGACCGCGGCCCCCGCATGCTTCGCGCCTACGACGAGGAGACCGTCGAGGTGCGCAGCCGTCTGGACATCTTCGTCAAGGACATGGGCATCGTCACCTCGGCCGCCCGGTCCGTCGGGCTGTCGACGCCCGTGGCGGCAGCCGCCGAGCAGCTCTACATCCAGGGCGGGGCCCGCGGCCTGGGCGCCTGCGACGACTCCTCGGTGATCAGGGTGATCGCCCCGTCGGCGGACCGGTGACATGCCCTCGGCAGTCCTCCTCGTCCTCGCCCTGGCCGCCATTGCGCTCCTCCTGCTGCTCGTCATCGGACTGAGGATGAGCGCCTTCATGGCTCTCATGACGGTCTCCGTCCTGCTGGCCATCGCCACCCGCGTGCCGTTGACGAGCATCGCCGACACGATGACGACGGGCATGGGCAACGCGCTCGGCTCGGTGGCCACGGTCGTGGCGCTGGGCGCCATGCTCGGTTCGCTCATCGAGCGGGCCGACGGCGCCGACACGCTGGCCCGCCGGTTCGTCCGAGTGCTCGGCGAGCACCGGGTCGCCATCGCCGTGACGATCGTCGCCTTCCTCGTGGGCATTCCGATCTTCTTCGAGGTCGCCTTCATCGTCCTGGCGCCCATCGTCTTCGCCCTGGCCCGCGTCACCCGGACGAGGCTGCTGAGTATCGCCCTGCCGGTCGGCACGGCGGCCCTCACCGTGCACGTCGCCGTGCCGCCGCACCCCGGGCCGACGGCCGCCGCGAGGATCCTCGGCCCGGACCGGACTCATGCTCATGATCGGGCTGCCCGTCTGCGCGGTCGTTGCCGCCGTCGGCTACCTCGCCTCGCGGCGGGTCCGGACCGACGACATCGTTCTGGGCGCCACGCCGCTCGGCGACCCGCCCGACGGCACCGAGGAGCCGTCCGACGAGGAGCTCATGGTCGGGGCCGACCCGACGGGGCCGGGCACCGTCCTGTTCCTCATCCTCGCCCCGGTCATCCAGATCGTCATCGGCACGGTCAGCAGGATGCTCGTGCCGGACCCGTCGAAGGCCGACTCCGTGCTGAGCCTGGTCGGCGCGCCCCTCGTGGCGCTGCTCACCGCGGCACTGCTCGCCTGTGTCGTCCTGGGCCGCCAGCAGCACTGGTCCCTCGACCAGCCCGGACGGACCGTCGACCACGCCCTGCCCGACGTGGCCGTCGTCGTCCTCGTCGCCGGCGCAGGCGGCGTGTTCGCCTCGATCCTCGTCGCCAGTGGCGCCGGGGCGGCGCTGTCACGGGCGCTCATGGCGGTGCACATGCCCGTCCTGCTCGCCGGCTTCGTCATCTGCCTGGCCCTGCGCGCCAGCCAGGGCTCGGCCACGGTGGCGATCCTCACGACGGCCGGTCTGCTCGTCGACAACGTCGCGGCGGGCGGCTACGACGCTCTGCACATCGCGCTCATCGCCCTGGCGATCGGCTTCGGCGCGCTCGGCCTCTCGCACGTCAACGACGGCGGCTTCTGGATCTTCACCACGTGCACGGGCCTGAGTGTTCAGGACGGCCTGCGGGCCTGGACGGTGCTGACGACCGTCCGCGGCTTGGCCGGCTTCCTGCTCACCGCCCTCGTCTGGTTGCTGGCCTGAGGCGGTTCGGGGCCGCGACGGACGCCTCCCGGTGCCGCTCCACGGCGTCCCGACGGTCTCGGGCTCTGTGATCCCTGCGGCGGACGGTGGCCCCGGGTCAGCCCCGCGGCCTCTTGACCGGGGGCTCGCCCAGGACGATGTCGGCCGTGACGGACTCGCCGCCCTCGACGAAGTCGATCGGGCACTCGATGTGGCCGACGGCCGACAGGTCGTCGGCGACGAGGCGCAGGTTGGCGATCGACGCCGCCGGGGCGGTCACCGCGATGGCCTCGACGGGCGTCTTCATGGAGACCTTGGCGTCCGACTTGGCGCCGCGCACGAGGACGAGCGCCGCGGCCGTGTCGGCCACGAGGGAGGTGTCGCCGTCGGAGGGCAGCTCGTCGACGGTCGGCCAAGCGGAGGTGTGCACCGAGCCGGGCCGCCACCAGCTCCAGACCTCCTCGGTGACGAACGGCATGAACGGGGCCAGCAGGCGCAGGAGCACCGACAGGGCCAGTTGGAGGCTCGCATTGGCCGAGGCGGCGGCCCGTTCGCCGCGGGCCCCGTAGGCGCGCTCCTTGACGAGCTCCAGGTAGTCGTCGCAGAAGCTCCAGAAGAAGGTCTCGGTGGCCTCCAGGGCGCTCGTGTAGTCGAACGCGGCGAGCGCCGCGCCGGCCCTCCCGACGATCTCGCGCAGGGCGGCCAGCTCGGCCAGGTCGACGGCCTCGCAGATGGCCTCCCGCCCGGTCGGGGCGCCCATGCCGAGCACGAACCGGCTGGCGTTGAGCACTTTCATCGCCAGGCGCCGGCCGACCTTCATCTGGCGCTCGTCGAAGGGGGAGTCCATGCCCGGACGGGCCATGGCGGCGCGCCAGCGCACGGCGTCGGCGCCGTACTTGTCGATGATGTCGGTGGGCACGATCGCATTGCCCTTGGACTTGCTCATCTTCTTGCGGTCGGGGTCGACGACGAAGCCCGAGACGGTGGCCCGCCGCCACGGCACGGCGCCGAACTCGAAGTTGGCGCGCACGACGCGGCTGAACAGCCAGGTGCGGATGATGTCGTGGGCCTGCGGGGCGAGGTCCATGGGGAAGGTCAGGTCGAACAGTTGCCGGTCTCGTTCCCAGCCGCAGACGATCTCGGGGGTCAGCGAGCTCGTCGCCCACGTGTCCATGACATCGGGCTCGGCCATGAAGCCGCCGGGGGCGCCGCGCTGGGCGGGCTCGTAGCCGGGCGGGCAGTCCGAGCTCGGGTCGACGGGCAGCGTCTCAGCCGCCGCCATGATCGGCTCCCCGTAGTCGGGGTCGCCGTTGGCGTCGAGCCGGTACCAGACGGGGAGGGGGATGCCGAAGAAGCGCTGCCGGCTGATGAGCCAGTCGCCGTTGAGCCCCTCGACCCAGTTCGTGTAGCGGTGGCGCATGTGCTCGGGCACGAAGTCGATCTGCTCGCCGCGGGCCAGCAGCGCGGCCTTGAGCTCCTCGTCGCGGCCGCCGTTGGCGATGTACCACTGGCGGGTGGAGACGATCTCGAGGGGCTTGTCGCCCTTCTCGTAGAAGTTGGCCATGCGCTGGGTGGCCTTCGGCTCGCCGTCCATCTCGCCGGTGGTGCGGAGCTTGTCGACCATGGCCGCGCGGGCGCTGAAGACGGTCCTGCCGGCCAGCTCGGCCTCGTAGAAGGAGGCGTCGGGAAGCCACTCGGGGCGCTCGCGCGACAGCCGGCCGTCGCGGCCGATCACCGTGCGCGTGGGCAGCTCGAGCTCGCGCCACCACTGGACGTCGGTGAGGTCGCCGAAGGTGCAGCACATGGCGATGCCGGCGCCCTTGTCCATCTCGGCGGCCGGGTGGGCCAGGACGGGCACCTCGACGCCGAAGATGGGCGTGGTCACCGTCGTGCCGAACAGCTCCCGGTAGCGCTCGTCGTCCGGGTGGGCGATGAGGGCGCAGCAGGACACGAGCAGCTCGGGGCGGGTCGTCTCGATGAAGACGTCGGAGCCGTCGGGCCGGTGGAAGGCCAGGCGGTGGTAGGCGCCGGGGTAGTCGCGGGCCTCGAGCTCGGCCTGGGCGACGGCGGTCTGGAAGGTGACGTCCCACATGGTGGGGGCCTCGCTCATGTAGGCCTCGCCCCGCTCGTGGTTGCGCAGGAAGGCGAGCTGCGAGATGCGCTGCGTCTCGGCCCCGATCGTCGTGTACAGCTGGTCCCAGTCGACCGACAGGCCGACCTTGTGCCACAGCTCGGCGAAGGCCCGCTCGTCCACCTGCGTGAGGCGGTGGCACAGCTCGACGAAGTTGCGGCGGCTGATCGGCACCTGCTTCTTCGGGTTCGGCCTGGTCGGGGGCTCGAAGTCGGGGTCGTAGGGGATCGACGGGTCGCAGCGCACGCCGAAGTGGTTCTGGACGCGGCGCTCGGTGGGCAGGCCGTTGTCGTCCCAGCCCATCGGGTAGAAGACCTGCTTGCCCAGCATGCGCTGGTAGCGGGCCACGACGTCGGTGTGGGTGTAGCTGAACACGTGGCCCACGTGCAGCGAGCCCGAGACGGTGGGAGGCGGGGTGTCGATGCTGAACACCTGGTGACGGGCCTGCGGGCGGTGGAAGGCGTAGAGCTGCTCGGCCTCCCAGGCGGCCGACCACTTGTCCTCGAGGCCCTCGAGCACCGGCCTCTCCGGTACCCGCCAGCCCGAGGGGGTCGTCGCGGGTGTCGTCGTGGCGGGTGTCTCAGTCATGGGGGACATCCTACTAACGCGCCCGCCACCCGGCCGTTCGGTTCCGCGCCCGGCCGGGCGCGGAGGAGCCCCGGCGAGGGCGGCAGGCGCGGGGCGTCCCCGTTCGGGCCCGGCGGCGCGGAGGACCACCTATCCCCGCCGACGGCTACGACCGGATCCGGCTGTTCGGTCTCGGCGGCGCTCAGGGGCCCCGGGGCGCGGCGCGCGACCGCGGCGGTTCAGGCCGGGGCGGCGCTGGTGATGACGTCGAGGACGGCCTGCTCGTCGGTCGGGTCGACGTTCTGGAACGAGACCTGCTTGCCGTTGACCATGAAGGTCGGGGTCGAGTTGACCTGGGCGTCCACGCCGGCCTGCTCGACGTTCTCGACGAAGGTCTGGGTCCGGTTCTGGTCGACGCAGCCCTGGAAGGTCGTGAGGTCGTCGCCGGTGATGCCGGCGTCGGCTGCGATCTCGTCGCGCAGCTTCTGCACGGAGTAGCCGTCGCCCTCCTCCTCGGGGGCCTTGGCGTAGGCGGCGTCATGGTACTCCTGGAACCTCCCGACCTGGTCGGCGCAGGCCGCGGCGATGGCGGCGCGCTTGGAGGACTCGGGAACGCCCTTCGAGTCGTTGAGCGACTTGAGGTTCCTGTCGAGGAAGGTGCGGGTGCGGTACTCGATGCGGAGCCGGCCGCCGGAGGCCAGCGAGTCGAAGGTCTTGCCGTAGTGGCTCTCGTAGGTCTGGCAGATCGGGCACTGGTAGTCCTCGTAGACGACGAGGGTCGGCGCCGAGTCGTTCGTGCCGATCGGCGAGACGATCCCGGTGCCGTCCGCGTTGGCGTGCGGCGGGGTGATCTGCTCGCCCAGGCCCGTCACGACGGCGGTGGGCTCGTCCTTGCCGGAGCCGAGCCTCCCGGTGGCGGCGAGCACCACGACGACGATGATCGCCAGCGCGACGACCGAGGACACCGCGACGAGGAGCGTGCGCATGCGCCGCTGGTGCGCGGCCTGCGCGGCCTGCGCCTGGCGCAGCGCCTCGCGACGGTTCGTCCCCGCCCCGCCGGCGGGGCCCTGCTTCCCTGGGTTCTTCGAGGCCATGTCAACCTTCCGGCTCGAGCGTGCTGGTCCGTCGTTCTGGCTCGGCGCTCAGAACACGCAGGCAGTCTACCCGGGCGGGCCCCGCGGCGTCGGACAACTAGTCTGGGGCCCGATGAGCAGCACACGTGAGCACAGCGACCCCTCGTCCGAGCACGCCCGCACCGTCGCGTCGATCACCTCGCGATGGCCGGAGCACCGCGTCGGCCCCTCGTTGGCGCGCATCGGGGCGCTGTGCGAGCTGCTCGGCGACCCGCAGGACGCCTGCCCGGTCATCGCCGTCACCGGCACGAACGGCAAGGGCAGCACGGCCATCATGATCGACGCGATCCTGCGCTCGATGGGGCTGCGCACCGGCCGCTTCAGCTCGCCGCACCTGGAGGACATCACCGAGCGCATCTGCATCGACGGCGCGCCCGTCGAGGCGGGGCGCCTCGACGAGCTGTGGACGCAGATCGGCCCCATGGTCGACATGGTCGACGCCCGCCGCCTCGATGGCATCGTCATGACCTTCTTCGAGGTCATGACGGCCCTGGCCTACGCCGCCTTCGCCGACGCGCCCGTCGACGTGGCGATCATGGAGGTCGGCATGGGCGGGCGCTGGGACGCCACGAACGTGGCCGACGCCCGGGTCGCCGTCGTCGGGCCGGTCGCCATGGACCACATGCAGTACCTCGGCGACACGCTCGGCGCCATCGCCCGCGAGAAGGCGGGCATCATCAAGCCCGGTGCGACCGCCGTCCTGGCGGGCCAGGGCCCCGAGGCCGCCGCCGTCCTGGCCGAGCACTGCGCCGAGGTCGGTGCGACGATGGTGCGCGAGGGCCCGGACTTCGCGCTGCTCGACCGCCGGGTCGCGGTCGGCGGCCAGCTGCTGCGCCTGGAGGGCGCCGGCGGGCCGATCGGCGATCTCTTCCTGCCCCTGCACGGGGCGCACATGGCCCACAACGCCGCCGTGGCCACCGCCGCCGTCGAGGCGTTCTGCGGGGGCCGCGCCGTCGAGCCGACGGTGCTCGCCGAGGGCCTGGCCGCCGTCCGGGCGCCGGCCCGGCTCGAGGCCGTCCACCACGACCCGCTCGTCGTGCTCGACACGGCCCACAACCCGCACGGCGTGCGCGCCACGCTGGCCGGGCTGCGCGAGGCCTTCGTCATGCGCCCCGCCATCGGGGTGCTCGCCATGATGGCCGACAAGCAGGTCGACGCCGTGCTCGAGCTGCTCGCCGACGAGCTCGACGAGGTCGTCGTCACCGCCGTCCGCGACAACCCGCGCGCCCTGGGCGTCGAGGAGCTCGCCGAGGCCGCCGCCGGGGCGTTCGGCCCGGCACGCGTGCATGCCGCGACGGACACCGCCGAGGCGCTCGGGCGGGCCATGGCGCTCGCCGGCGCCTCGGGCGAGGAGGCCGGCGTGCTCGTCATCGGCTCGGTGTTCCTCGCCGGGGAGGCCCGCGGCATCCTGGCCGACGACGGGCCGGGCTCCGGCGGCGGACCGCTCACCGTGACGGTGCCGACCGGCCCGTAGGGCGTGCGGCGTCCCGGCCGTGGAACGGACCCCGGCTCCTTGTGACGGCCCGTTAGGGTGGGGCGTCATGAGCACTGCCCGCCCTCCGATGGGCCCCGCGTATCCTCCTGCCGGCCCAGCGCACCCTCCCACGGCCCCGGCGTATCCGTTCCAGCAGTCGCACGAGTCGGCGCTGCCGGTGCTGCCGACCCGCTACCACGGACTGTGGCACTCGCCGCGCTGGCGGGTGTGGCGCCCGGTCGTCGGCGCCCTCGTCGGCGGCGTGCTGTGGTTCGCCGCCTCGACCGTCGCCTTCGTCGTCGCGATGGTCATCGACGTGGCGAGCGGCCGCTCCACGGCCGAGGAGTACTACCCCTCGCTCGCCGGCGGTGGCGGCTTCACCCCGGCGCTCTTCATCGCGAACAACGTCGGGCTGGCCTGCTCCATCCCGATCGTCTGGCTCGTGGCGCGCCTCCACGGCCAGCCGATCGGTTTCGTCCACTCGGTCATCGGGCGCTTCCGCTGGCGCTGGTTCGGCTGGTGCCTGGCCGTGCTCCTGCCGATCTGGATCGTCTTCACCGTCGCCGACGCCTTCCTCGAGGGCGGCGGTCTGGACGGCCTGGCCGTCAACGGCGACACCGTCGTGCTCATCCTCGGCATCCTCCTCACGACGCCCCTCCAGTGCGCCGGCGAGGAGTGGTTCTTCCGCGGCGGCATCAACCGCTTGGTCGCCGGCTGCTTCCCGCAGCGCACGAAGACGCTCGGCATCGTCTCGGCGCTCGTCGGCGGCGCCGTCAGCTCCTTCTGCTTCATGCTCGCCCACATGGCCCAGGACCCGTGGCTCAACATCGGCTACTTCTGCTTCGGCGCCGCGGCCTGCCTCCTGTGCTACTGCACCGGCGGCCTCGAGGCCTCGACGGCCATGCACATCATCAACAACATGACGGCCATGGCCCTCATGCCGTTCAGCGACATCAGCCACATGATGGACCGCTCCGAGGGCACCGGCAGCCCGTGGAGCCTGCTCCAGCTGGCCGTCATCGCCATCGCCGCGGCCCTCATCTGTCGGCGGGCCAGGGCCAGGGGTCTGGACGTGGTCAGCGGGCCCGAGCCGGCTCCGGCGCCCGGCCCCTGGCCGCAGGCCGTCATGACGGGCGCCTGGCCGTCCTCGGACCCCGCCTCGTTCCCGCCGCCGGCCGCGTACCCGCCGCCGGCGCCGTCCCCGCTCCAGGGGGTCCCGCCCGTCCCGCCGACCGTCGACGGCGCGGGGGCGCCGCAGGTCGAGCCCCCTCGTTGACCCTCGGCGGATCATGGAGGGGGAGCGGTCGAGGGGCGGGCCGCCCCGGCAGGAGGAACGGATGAGCGAGCAGCCGCGGCCCGAGCCGGCCGGGCTCTTCGACGAGCTGAGCCCGCTGCTGGCCCAGGTCGTCACCCCCGTGCAGTACGTGGGCGGTGAGATCAACGCGCGGCTGCGCCCCTGGGGGGACTCCCAGGTGCACTGGGTGCTCATGTACCCCGACACCTACGGCGTCGGCCAGCCCAACCAGGGCCTGGCCATCCTCTACGAGGTCATCAACGAGCTCGGCTGGGCGAGCGCCGAGCGCAGCTTCAGCGTCTGGCCCGACCTCGAGGCGCTCATGCGCGCCCACGGCCTGCCGCAGTTCACGCTCGAGAGCCACCGGCCGGTCCGGGCCTACGACGTGCTCGGCGTCGGCCTGAGCACCGAGCTCGGCTGCACCAATCTGCTCAACGCACTCGACCTGGCGGGGGTCCCCCTCCACAGCGACGAGCGCACCATGGACGATCCACTCGTGCTCATCGGGGGACACTGCGCGTTCAACCCCGAGCCGGTCGCCGACTTCATCGACGTCGCCGTCCTCGGCGACGGGGAGGAGGCGTCCGTCGAGCTCTCGCGCATCGTCCGCGACTGGCGCCTGGCCGGTTGCCCCGGCGGGCGCGACGGCGTCCTGGAGGTCCTGGCCGCCACCGGAGGGTTCTACGTGCCGCGCTTCTACGACGTCGAGTACGGCGACGACGGCGCCATCGCGCGCATCAGCCCGAACCGGGACGGCGTGCCCGCCGAGGTCGAGCGCTGGGTGCTCACCGACCTGGACGCCTGGCCCTACCCGAAGGAGCCGATCGTCCCGCTCGCCGAGACCGTGCACGAGCGCTACTCGGCGGAGATCTTCCGCGGCTGCACCCGCGGCTGCCGCTTCTGCCAGGCGGGCATGATCACCCGCCCCGTGCGCGAGCGCTCCCTGGCCGCCATCGGCGCCATGGTCGACCACGGACTGCGCGCCACGGGCCTCGAGGAGGTCGGCCTGCTCAGCCTGTCGAGCGCCGACCACACCGAGATCACCGAGATCGCCCACCAGCTGGCCGACCGCTACGAGGGCGACAACGTCTCCCTGTCGATCCCCAGCACCCGGGTCGACGCCTTCACCGTCGACCTGGCCCGCGAGCTCTCGCGCGGCGGGCGCCGCTCGGGCCTCACGATCGCCCCCGAGGCCGGCTCGGAGCGCCTGCGCGCGGTCATCAACAAGAACGTCAGCGAGGACGACCTCATGGCGACCGTCTCCGCGGCGTTCGGCCAGGGCTGGCGCTCGGTGAAGATGTACTTCATGTGCGGCCTGCCCACCGAGACGGACGAGGACATGCTGGCCATCGCCCGCCTGGCCCACCGCGTCGTCGAGACCGGACGCCGGATCACCGGGCGCCGCGACATCGCGTGCACCGTCTCGATCGGGGGCTTCGTGCCCAAGGCGCACACCCCGTTCCAGTGGGCCCCGCAGGCCGGCCCCGAGCTCGTCGACCACCGCATCGGCGTGCTCCGCGAGGCCGTGCGGGCCGACCGCGGCTTCCACCGCGCCATCACGGTCCGCTGGTCCGACGGCGCGCCCGGCCAGATCGAGGGCCTGCTGGCCCGAGGCGACCGCCGGGTCGGGCGCGTCATCGAGGCCGTCTGGCTCGACGGCGGGCGCTTCGACGGCTGGCGGGAGCACTACGACCACCAGCGGTGGGTCGACTGCGCCGCCATCGAGCTCGAGCCCCTCGGCGTCGACCTGGACTGGTACACCACCCGCGAGCGCGACGAGCTCGAGGTGCTGCCCTGGGACCACCTCGACGCCGGGCTGGACCGCGGCTGGCTGTGGCAGGAGTACCTCGCCGGGCGCGCCGCCCGTCAGCTCGCCGACTGCCGGTGGGACGGCTGCGAGGACTGCGGCGTCTGCCCCCGCCTCGGCGTCGACATCGAGATGGGCCCCTCGGGCACGACGCTGCTGCCGCTCGAGCCCCCTCCGCCGCGGAGGGCCGGCGCGGACGCCTGACCGGCCCCCGGCCGCCGGTTCGCGTCCCCGTCGTCGGGCGCCTACCATGCGTGGGTGCCCCGTCGAGAACCCCCGCGCCAGCCGCCGCCCGTGCAGCATTTGCGCCTGTGCTACTCGAAGCTCGGCGCAGCCCGCTTCGCGTCTCACCGCGACTTCTCGCGGGCCTTCGAGCGCGCGCTGCGCCGGGCGGGCGTCCCGATGGCCCACTCCTCGGGCTTCTCGCCGCATCCGTGCATCAGCTACGCCAATTCGGCGCCCACCTCGGCGGCCTCCCACGCCGAGTACGCCGACATCGCCGTCCTCGAGGTGCTCGACCCCGAGCGGGTGCGCGAGGAGCTCAACGCCGCCCTGCCGGCCGGCTTCCGCGTGCTGCGCGTCGTCGAGCGGCGCCGGCCCCCGCTGTCGGAGCTGCTCCAGGTCTCCGACTGGGTGATCGACCTCGGCGAGGACCGGACGCTGCGACTCGGGCGGGCGGTCGACGAGCTGCTCGCGGCCCGGTCCGTCGAGGTGAGCCGCGTCACCCGCAAGGGGGAGCGGACCTTCGACGCGCGCCCGGCCGTCCGGTCCGCGCACGTGGACGAGGACGGCCGCGTGCAGGTGCGCCTCGTCCACGGGGCCCCGCTCGTACGCCCCGACGACGTCCTCCGGGCGCTGCGCCGGCTGGAGCCCGGACTGGGCGGGGACCACCCCGGCCTGTTCACCCGCCTGCGCCAGGGCCCGCTGCTTCCGGACGGCGCGATCGGGGACCCGCTCGACGTGCCGGACCCGACGAGCGGGCCGCCGGCCCCGTGAGCCGGCCCCGTGAGCCGGCCCCGCGGGCCGGAGCCCGGTTCCCGCCCGGCCCGGCCCGGCCCGGTCCGGGCGTGCGCGCGTCCTCACGCGTCCGTGTCGGTGCGTGTGCCATACTTGAAACCAGGTAAGGGCCGCCAAGCGCCCGTACCCGCGAGCCGGAGGCATCCTCACCGCGACGCGCGAGCAGACCGCGGGGGATCCCGGCGACAGCGGGAGCCGCCAGCTTTCGTCGCACCCGTGCGACTGATCCGCGCCTGCACGGCGCAAGAGGAGCACTTCATGCTCGATGACGTGACGTCCACCGCATCCCACGCCGACGACGACCTGCCGCGCCCCCCGCGCGGTCGCCGCGCGAAGACGCGCCCGGCGGGCCCGCCCGAGGAGGCCCCCGCCGCGGCCCCGGAACCGGCGCCCTCCGAGCCGGCCGCCGCCGGGCCCGCGGACGACGCGACCACGGCCGGCGACGGCCAGGGGCATGGTGGGGCCCCGGCCGACGAGCCCCCCTCGGCCGGGGAACGGCCCGCTGCGCGGAGCAGGACCAAGCGGCCCGACCCGGTCGACATCGCCATCGCCGCCGTCCTCGACGAGGCCGTCGCCCAGCGCGAGGCCGAACGGGCCGAGCTGGCGGGCCTTCCCGAGCCCGGGCCCGTCGAGGTCCCGACCGGCGGCTCGGACGACCGGCCCGATGCGGAGGCCGAGGAGACCCCGGCCCCGGCGCGCAGGCCGGCCCGGCGCCGCTCCTCCCGGGCCCGCGCCGCGGAGTCCGAGCCCGCCGCCGACGGCGAGCAGGACGACTCCGGGAGCAGATCCCGCGGCCGCAGCAGGGCTGCTGCCGACGCCGACGACTCCGCCGCCCAGCGGGTCGGCGCGCTCCTGTCCGAGGCCGAGCGCGAGGCGGCGGGCCGGGACCGTCGCGCCGAGGGCGGCGCGGACGAGCAGGTCGACAAGCAGGCCGTCCTCGACTCCCTCACCGCCGCGATCGCCGGCGGCGAGCAGGCGCCCGCCGAGCCCGCCGCCGAGAAGGAGACGGCGCCCGAGGACGAGGGCGGGGAGAACGCCGCGGACGAGCAGGGCACGCGCCGTCGCCGTCGGCGTCGCGGCGGCCGTCGTCGTCACCGCGGCGAGCAGTCCGACGAGACCGAGGACGGCGCCGGGGGCGAGTCCGGCGGCTCCGACGAGGACGTCGACAAGGACGGCTCCAAGGACTCCGGCGCCGAGTCGTCCGAGGCCGGTCAGGGCCAGCACCGTCGCCGTCGCCGTCGCCGCCGCCGCGGCGAGGACACCGGCGGCTCCGACGACGACCCGAGCGACGTTGTCGTGCGGGTGCGCGAGCCCCGCCACAGCGCCGTCGACGAGGTCACCGGCATCGAGGGCTCCACCCGGCTCGAGGCCAAGCGCCAGCGCCGCAAGGAGGGCCGTGCGGCGGGCCGCCGCCGCGCGCCGATCCTGTCCGAGGCCGAGTTCCTGGCCCGCCGCGAGTCCGTCAACCGGAAGATGATCATCCGCCAGCGCGAGGAGTACACCCAGCTGGCCGTGCTCGAGGACGACGTCCTCGTCGAGCACTACGTCGACCGCAAGGCCTCGACCTCGCTCATCGGCAACATCTACCTCGGCAAGGTGCAGAACGTCCTGCCGAGCATGGAGGCCGCGTTCATCGACATCGGCCGGGGTCGCAACGCCGTGCTCTACGCCGGCGAGGTCGACTGGGACCTCATGCCCGACAAGAACGCCCCCCACGCCATCGAGGAGGCGCTCAAACCCGGCCAGACCGTGCTCGTCCAGGTGAGCAAGGACCCGGTCGGAGCCAAGGGGGCCCGTCTCACCGGGCACGTCTCGCTGCCGGGCCGCTACGTCGTCTACTCACCGGACGGCCATCTGTCCGGCATCAGCCGCAAGCTGCCCGACACCGAGCGCCACCGCCTCAAGGGGATCGTCAACGAGGCGGTCGACGAGTCCGGCTCGGTCATCGTCCGCACCGCGGCCGAGGGGGTCTCCGCCGACGACCTGCGCCACGACGTCACACGGCTCAAGGCCCAGTGGGAGGTCATCGAGAAGAAGGTCGCCACCGGCAACGCGCCGCAGCAGCTCTACGCCGAGCCCGACCTGACCCTGCGCATCGTGCGCGATCTGTTCACCGAGGACTTCTCCGAGCTCGTCATCGCCGGCAGCGGCGGTCCGGGCGACGCCTTCGACACGATCGACGCCTACGTCGAGCACATCGCGCCGCGGCTGCGCGACCGCCTCCGGCACTGGGACGACGAGAAGGGCGATCCCTTCACCGCCCACCGCATCGACGAGCAGATCTCCAAGGCCCTCGAGCGCAAGGTCTTCCTGCCGTCGGGCGGCTCGCTCGTCATCGACCGCACCGAGGCCATGACGGTCATCGACGTCAACACCGGAAAGTTCACCGGCACCGGCGGCAACCTCGAGGAGACCGTCACGAAGAACAACCTCGAGGCGGCCGAGGAGATCGTCCGCCAGCTGCGGCTGCGCGACCTCGGCGGCATCATCGTCGTCGACTTCATCGACATGGTGCTGCCGGCCAACCGTGAGCTGCTGCTGCGCCGGCTCGTCGAGTGCCTGGGTCGGGACCGCACCCGCCATCAGGTGAGCGAGGTCACGAGCCTGGGCCTGGTCCAGATGACGCGCAAGCGCATCGGCACGGGCCTCGCCGAGGCCTTCACCGTCGAGTGCGACAAGTGCGGCGGGCGGGGCTACATCCGCCATGACGAGCCCGTCGCGAGCCAGGCTCCGGCCGACGGCGGCGAGCGGCATCGCCGCGGGCGCCGCGGCGGGAGGAGGAGCGGCTCCTGAGCGGATCCGGGCCGGAACCGCCGGGACGCGACGCGCAGGGGATCGCGGGCCGCACGGCCCGAGTCCCTGCGCGCACCATCCCGGTCCGGCGACCGATCACGACGGGTGCGCCCGGTCCCCGCTGCCCCCTGTGCGCCGTCCCGACGCGCAGACCGGGCAGTCCCGCCGCGCCTCGGGGGCCTGCGCCGCGTTTTTGCCTGCCGGGCGGCCGAGGAGGAGGCCGCCAGCTCGGGCCTGCGGTTGGACGACGAGCTCGGTCGCGTGCGGCGGCACGGCCGCCCCCGCGCCCCGGGCCTGCGGGCTCTTCGGGCCGACCCGGCCCGGCCCACGGGTTCAGGCCACCATGCCGGCCGCCAGTGTGTTGCCGGCCTGCGGGTGGACGAGGATGAACGAGCCCGTCGTCCGCGAGTCGCCGTAACGGTCGGGGCACAGCGGTTCGGCCAGCGTCAGCCCGATCCGTCCGATGTCGTTGAGGGCCAGCTCGTCGGCCTGCTCCTCGTCGAGTGCGGCGAGGTCGAGGCGCCCGTCGATGGCGGTGACGATGGCGGTGACCGTCCGCGTCGTGTGCTTGACGAGCAGGCGGTCCCCGACGTGCAGCGCCCGGTCGCCCAGCCAGCACACCGTCGCGTCGAGGGTGCTGACGGGCTCGGGGCCGGGATCGGCGGCGATGAGATCCCCGCGCGCGACGTCGATCTCGTCGCCCAGCCGCAGCGTCGCCGACCGTCCGGCCCCGGCGCGCTCGGCCCGTCCGCCCCCCGGGAGGTCGATGCCGACGATCCGCGTGCGCTGCCCGCCGGGCAGCACACGCACCTCGTCCCCGACCCGGAAGGAGCCCCGCTCCACCCGGCCCGCGTAGCCGCGGTAGTCGCGGAAGCGCTCGCCCGCGCCGGACCCGGGGCGGAGCACGTACTGCACTGGGAAGCGCCCCGGCTCGTCATCCTGGGGCTGCTCGACGGGCACCCGCTCGAGGTGCTCCATGAGGCTGGGCCCCTCGTACCAGGGCGTCCGCCCGGAGCGCTCCACGACGTTGTCGCCGAGCAGCGCGCTCACGGGGATGACGGTGAGCTCGGCGATGCCGAGCCGGGCGCCCAGCTCGCGGACCCGCTCGGCGAGCTCCTCGACGACCCGGCGGTCGTAGTCGACCAGGTCGATCTTGTTGAGGGCCACCACCACGTGGGGCACGCGCAGCAGCGCCGCGACGGCCAGGTGGCGACGGGTCTGCTCCAGGATGCCGTGGCGCACGTCGACGAGGGCGACGATGAGCTGGGCGGTGGAGGCGCCGGTGACGGTGTTGCGCGTGTACTGCACGTGGCCGGGGCAGTCGGCCAGGATGAACGAGCGTCGCGGGGTGGCGAAGTAGCGGTGGGCGACGTCGATGGTGATGCCCTGCTCGCGCTCGGCGCGCAGCCCGTCGGTGAGCAGGGCGAGATCGGTCTGGTCCAGGCCGCGGTCGGCGGAGGCCCGCTCCACCGCGGAGTACTGGTCGATCATGATGTTCTTCGTGTCGTGGAGCAGCCGGCCCACGAGGGTGGACTTGCCGTCGTCGACGCTGCCCGCGGTGGCGAGACGCAGCAGTTCACTCATCAGAAGTAGCCCTCCTTCTTGCGGTCCTCCATGGCGGCCTCGGAGAGCCTGTCGTCGGCGCGGGTGGCCCCGCGCTCGGTCAGCGTCGTCGCGGCGACCTCGGCGAGCACCGCCGCGGCGTCGCCGGCCGTCGACTCGACGGCCCCGGTGCACGACATGTCGCCCACGGTGCGGTAGCGCACGGTCCGCGTGACGACCCGCTCGTCGTCGCGGGGGCGGGTGACGGGGCCCAGCGGCATCCACATGCCGTTCCGCCGGAAGACCCGGCGCTCGTGGGCGTAGTACAGGGAGGGCAGCTCGATGCCCTCGCGCACGATGTAGCTCCACACGTCGAGCTCGGTCCAGTTCGACAGCGGGAAGACCCGCACGTGCTCCCCGGGCAGGTGCCGCGTGTTGTACAGGCCCCACAGTTCGGGGCGCTGGTTGCGCGGGTTCCACTGGCCGAAGGCGTCGCGCAGCGAGACGATCCGCTCCTTGGCGCGGGCCTTCTCCTCGTCGCGGCGGCCCCCGCCGTAGACCGCGTCGAAGCCGCCCGCGGTGATGGCGTGCAGCAGCGGCTGGGTCTGCAGGGGATTGCGCGTCCCGTCGGGGCGCTCGACGAGGCGCCCGTCGTCGATCCAGTCCTGCACCCTCTCGACGGTCAGCCGCAGCCCGTGGCGGGCCACGACGTCGTCGCGGAAGGCGAGGACCTCGGGGAAGTTGTGCCCGGTGTCGACGTGGAGCAGGCCGAACGGCAGCGGGGCCGGCCAGAAGGCCTTGCGGGCGATGTGCAGCATGACGACCGAGTCCTTGCCGCCGGAGAACAGCAGGACGGGCCTCTCGGCCTCGGCGGTGACCTCCCGGATGATGTGGACCGACTCGTTCTCGAGCGCGTCGAGGTGGTCGTCGCCGGGCGCTCCCGCCGGGGACGCCGGCCCGGTGGTGCTCGTGGTGGTGCTCATAGGTGGATCCCGCATTCCGTCTTGGTGAGGCCGGCCCAGCGGCCGGACCTGGGGTCCTGTCCGGGGGCGACCCTGCGCGTGCAGGTCGCGCACCCGATGGATGGATAGCCCTGCCCGAGCAGGGGGTTGACCGGCACGTCGTGGGCGTCGACGTAGGCGAAGAGCTCGTCGGCGCTCCAGGCCGCGATGGGGTTGAGCTTGACCATCCGGTGGCTCTCGTCCCATTCGACGAGTCCGGCGTGGGCGCGCAGCGCGTTGTCCTCGCGGCGGATCCCGGTGACCCAGGCCTCGTAGCCGGCCAGCGCCCGGTTGAGCGGGACCACCTTGCGCAGACGGCAGCAGGCGTTGGGATCGCGCTCGTACAGCCGGGGGCCGTACTGCGCGTCCTGCTCGGCCACGCTCTGGTCGGGCCGCAGCTCCACCAGGGTGATGTCCTGGAGGATCGGCAGGTCGTCCCGCAGGTCCTCGGTCTCGGGGAAGTGGTAGCCGGTCTCGAGGAAGAGCACGTCGACCCCCGGCAGGGCCCTGGAGGCCAGGTCGGTGACCGCCGTGTCCGCCGCCATCGAGCAGGCGACCGCCATCGAGCGGCCGAAGGTCCGCGCCGCCCAGGCCATGAGCTCGGCGGCGTCGTCGTCGGCATGCTCGCGGGACGCCCGCTCGGCGATGGCGCGCAGCTCGTCCTCGGTTCTCGTTCTCGTCATGGCAGGGTCCTTCCTCGTCCGTCCGGTCCGTGTCGGCCGCTCATGAGATCTCCTCGAGGGAGCGCCCCCCGGTGCGCCGGCCCGCCGCGGCGACGAGGGCCGCCGCGGGGAGCAGGCCGACGGCGATGGCGGTGAAGACGCCGGTGAAGCCGGCCGAGGCGAACAGGCCGGGCACGAGGGGCTGGGTCGCGGCGACCATGGAGCGTCCGACCGCGTTGTGCGCGCCGTCGGCGCTGTTGCGCAGCCGGGTCGGGTAGTTCTCGGTGGCATAGGTGCAGCTGATGAGGCCGACCGCCATGCCGCTCGCGGTGAGCAGGAAGCCGACGACGATGAGGGCCCAGTGCCCGCGGACGTGCCCGAAGGACACCGCGAGGGCGGACTCGGCCAGCAGCAGCGCCACGATGGGCCACTTGCGCCCGCCCAGGTCGGAGACGCGCGAGGAGACCCAGCAGCCGAAGGGCACGCCGATCTGCATGCAGAAGGTGGCGACGAGGGCCAGGCGCATGCTCATGCCCTGGGCGTCGAGGAGGGTGGTGATCCAGGTGCGGACGATGAAGCTCGCCGGCGTCTCGAGGGCGAAGAGCACGAGCAGGACGGCGGTGGGTCGCGCGTTGGCCCGCGAGAAGATCGTCCGCAGGCTGGTCAGCGGGCCGGGAGGGCGCCCGGTGCGGGCGGCCGCCTGCGAGAGGTCCACGTCGTGGCCGGTCAGCGCGCGGACCGTCGCCTCGGCCTCGGCGACGCGCCCCCGGGAGACGAGCCAGCGCGGCGACTCCGGCAGGGAGCGCCAGGCCAGGGCCAGCGGGATGATGCCGAGCCCGCCGAGGATGAACAGCGCCCGCCAGGCCTGCGCCCCGAGGGGGATGATGAGGTTCGCGGCGATGCCGATGACCGGCACGGCGCAGTAGCCGACCGCGGCCACTCGGCCCTGCCAGCGCCCGCGGGACTCCCCCGGGGAGATCTCGGCCAGATAGGTGTGGGAGCAGACCATCATGGCGAACAGGCCGACGCCCGTCAGCGCGCGGGCGGCGACGAACAGCCCGAAGCCGCCGGCCAGGCCGTTGACGACCGAGGCCGTGCTGAACAGCGCCATGCCGTGCAGGAAGACCCTGCGGCGCCCGAAGCGGTCCGAGCAGAAGCCGCCGAGCAGGCCCCCCACGGTCATGCCGACGAAGTAGGCGCTGTTGATCGTCGCGATCCGTTCCAGGCCCAGCCCCCAGGAGCTGCGCAGGGCCGGTGCGATGTACCCGAAGTTCCAGTTGTCGAGCTGGTCGAAGAAGTAGGCGATCATCACGAGGACGAAGACGCGCCGGTGGGCGGCCCGCACGGGCAGCCCGTCGAAGTAGTGGGTGGCCCGTCGGGGGCCGGTCGGCCCCGGTCTGGCCGGGGCCGCGGCTCGGCGGTCCGAGGTGAGGAGTGTCATGTCTGTCCAGAGATGCGTGCGGCCGCTGCGCGCCGGCCGGACGGAGCGGCGCGGTGCTGCCGGGGAGCGGAGTGCGGGTGCGACGGCCCGCCGGTGAGAGGGGACGGGGCGTGAGGGCGCAGGGGCAGCCCTCAGCCGTCCGTGGTGATGCGTGCGGGGGAGAGGAGGGCCGGGATCAACAGGCCGCGGCGACGACGAGCATGAGGTCGATGTGCTGGCGGCAGGAGAGCAGGGCGCCGAGGGCGGTGCTGCCGTCGACTGCGCTCATGGATCGGCTCCTCGTACTGGGACACTCCTGCTGGGATAAGGCCCGTGACAGGGCATGTCGATCGTAACGGAGAGGTCGGGGCGGATCAAACCGCGTCGCGTCGGCGGAGGCCGTACCGGCATGCCCGCCGGTCGCGCCCGCCGATCCGGCGTTTGACCCCGCAATGCGGCACCGGGTAATCTGTCCCCTCGGTGCTCTGGCTCCGCCTTCGTCGAGCCGAGCAGGAATGACCGTCACGGTGGGCGGTCGTGCACTGAACCGAGGGCCACCGGATCCGATGGCCGAAGAGCGAGAGCCGCCCGCGGGTGGCGCGACACAGGAAGTGGGTCAGGCGTGTACGCGATCGTGCGCAGTGGCGGCCGTCAGCACAAGGTGGCGGTGGGCGATGTCGTCGAGATCGACAGGGTCGCCGAGGAGGTGGGCGCGAGCGTCGAGCTCCAGCCCCTGCTCGTCGTGGACGGCGGCGCCGTCACCTCCGACGCGAAGTCCCTCGGCAGGGTGAGCGTCACCGCCGAGGTGCTCGGCGAGACCAAGGGCCCCAAGCTCCACATCCTCCACTACAAGAACAAGACCGGTTACAAGCGCCACCAGGGCCACCGTCAGCACTACACCCGGGTCAGGGTCACCGGGATCAACGCCTGAGGAGGCAGACATGGCACACAAGAAGGCTGGTTCCAGCTCTCGCAACGGCCGCGACTCCAACGCCCAGCGCCTCGGCGTGAAGCGCTTCGGCGGCCAGCTCGTCAACGCCGGCGAGATCATCGTGCGGCAGCGCGGCACCCACTTCCACCCCGGCGAGGGCGTCGGCCGCGGCGGCGACGACACGCTCTTCGCACTGGTGCCGGGCACCGTCCAGTTCGGCACCCGTCGCGGACGCCGTGTCGTCACCATTGAGCCGGTCGAGGCCGCCGTCTGAGCGGGCGGCACGCAGACCTCTCGCAGGGGCCGGTCCTTCGGGGCCGGCCCCTGCGCCGTGCCCCGTCCGCGCGGCGGGTCCGTCCGCGGGGCGTCGGATCGTAGACTGGCCCGGCCAGCCACCACAGGAGTTCCGTCATGGCCATCCCCTCATTCGTCGACCGCGTCCGGCTGACCGTGCGCGCCGGTGACGGCGGCAACGGCTGCGCCTCGGTGCACCGCGAGAAGTTCAAGCCGCTCGGCGGTCCGGACGGCGGCAGCGGCGGGCGCGGCGGCTCGGTCGTCATCCGCGTCGACCCGCAGGTCGACTCCCTGGTCGAGTACCACCGCCAGTCCAGGCGCTGCGCCGGCAACGGCCAGCCGGGCATGGGGGAGCACCGCAACGGGGCCAACGGCGCCGACGTCGTCCTGCCGGTGCCCGAGGGCACCGTCGTGTCCGACGCCGACACCGGCGAGGTCCTGGCCGACCTGACCGGCGGGCTGACCGAGTGCGTCGTGGCCGAGGGCGGGCGTGGCGGCCTGGGCAACGAGGCGCTGGCCTCCCGCGCGCGCAAGGCCCCCGGCTTCGCCCTGCTGGGCACCGAGGGCGAGGAGCGCACCATCGACCTCGAGCTCAAGGTCGTCGCCGACGTCGGCCTGGTGGGCTTCCCGTCGGCGGGCAAGTCCAGCATCATCGGCGCGATCAGCTCCGCGAAGCCGCGCATCGCCGACTACCCGTTCACGACGCTCGTGCCGAACCTCGGCGTCGTGCGGGCCGGCGACCACACCATCACGGTGGCCGACGTGCCCGGCCTCATCCCCGGGGCCGGCCTGGGCAAGGGTCTGGGCCACGACTTCCTGCGCCACATCGAGCGCTGCCAGGCGATCGTCCACGTCATCGACGCGGCCACCTACGAGCCCGGCCGCGACCCACTGAGCGACCTGGACGCCATCGAGACCGAGCTCGCGGCCCACGGCGGTCTGGAGGACCGCCCGCGCATCGTCGTCGTCAACAAGGTCGACGTGCCCGACGGCAGGCTCATCGCCGATCTGGTCGTCCCCGAGCTCGAGGCGCGCGGGCTGCGCGTCATCGAGGCCTCGGCGGCCACCGGCGAGGGCCTCCAGGAGCTCGTCTTCGCGATGGGCGAGCTCGTGCGCGCCCGCCGGGCCGAGCGCGCCGCGGCCCCCGCCCGGCGCGTCGTCGTCCGCCCGAGGCCCGTCGACGAGGGCGAGGAGTTCACCATAAGGCGCCAGGGCGACGGCGAGGGCGGCCTCGTCTGGCGGGTGCGCGGCGCCAAGCCGGAGCGCTGGGTGCGCCAGACCGACTTCGGCAACGACGAGGCCGTCGGCTATCTGGCCGACCGCCTCAACCGGCTCGGCGTCGAGGACGGGCTCCTGGCCGCCGGCGCGCAGCCCCACGACGCCGTCGCGATCGGCGCCGGCGAGCACCCCGTCATCTTCGACTTCGCGCCGCAGGTCGAGGCGGGCGCGGAGATCCTCTCGCGGCGCGGCGAGGACCAGCGCCTCGCCGACGCCCGGGGCGCCGTCCGGCGCCGCCGCGAGCGCGACGCCGCCTACCGCGCCGAGCGCGAGGCCCTCATGGGGTCCGCCCGCGGCGCCGACTGGCGCCGGGTGCGCGGCGCACGGCTCGACGAGATCCGCGCCGAGGCCGCCGACGGCGGCGACGTCGAGGTCGAGGTCGAGTGGGCCGAGGGCGACCCCTCCCGCGACGTGCGGTCCTGGACGGGGCCGGACGATGACTGAGCCGGGCGCGTCCGTCTCCCGGGGCGAGGACGAGGCGGAGCTGCGCACCGCCATTGCCGACGCCCGCCGCGTCGTCGTCAAGGTCGGCTCCTCGTCGATCTCCAGCGCCGAGAACGGGGTGGACACGATGCGGCTCGCCGGGCTCGTGAGGGCCCTGGCCGACGCCCACGACGCCGGCCGCGACATCGTCCTCGTGAGTTCCGGCGCCATCGCCGCCGGCATGAGCCCGCTCGGTCTGGCCCGGCGACCCCGCGACCTCGCCCACCAGCAGGCGGCCGCGGCCGTCGGCCAGGGCCTGCTCATGGAGCGCTACGCCGAGCTCTTCGCGGCGCGCGGGCTGCTCGCCGGCCAGCTCCTGCTCACCGTCGAGGACATCACCCGTCAGGCCAGCTACCGCAACGCCTCCCGCACGCTGGGCACGCTGCTGCGCATGGGTGCGGTCCCGATCGTCAACGAGAACGACACCGTCGCCACCGGCGAGATCCGCTTCGGCGACAACGACCGGCTCGCCGCGCTCGTCGCCCAGGTGGTGCGCGCCGACGCGCTCGTCATGCTCTCCGACGTCGACGCCCTCTACACGGGCCACCCCGACGAGCCCGACTCCGAACGCGTCGGCTACGTCGCCGACGTCGACGCCCTCACGGTCGACACCCACCGCTCCGGCGCCGCCGGCGTCGGCACCGGCGGCATGGCGACGAAGGTGCAGGCCGCCCAGATCGCCACGAGCTCGGGCATCCCGGTGCTCCTCACCGACGCGGCCAGCGCCGGGAGGGCGCTGGTCGGCAGCACCGGCACCGTCTTCGCGCCGGTCGACCACCGGCGCCCGCGCCGCCTCATGTGGCTGGCCTACGCCTCGCAGAGCCGCGGCCGCCTCGCCCTCGACGCCGGGGCCGTCCGCGCGCTCACGGCGGGCAAGGCGTCCCTGCTCGCCGCCGGCGTCACGGGCGTCAGCGGTGATTTCCTGGCCGGCGACCCGGTCGAGCTCGTCGGGCCGGACGGCGAGGTCGTCGCCCGCGGCCTGGTCAACTTCTCCAGCGAGGAGCTGCCCGGGATGCTCGGGCGCAGCTCGGGCGAGCTGGCCGCCGAGCTGGGCGCGCAGTACGAGCGCGAGGTCGTGCACCGCGACATGCTCGTCCTCATGCACCACGACCATGCGGACTGACGGCGTGCGGACTGACGGCGCGGAGCCCCGGGCCGCGCCGCGGCGCGCGGACTGACGGCGGGTGGGCGCCGCGCCGTCCGGCGCGGCCCGGTGTTGTGGTGCCGTCCGGCGCGGCCCGTTACTGTGGTGTGGTGCAGATCAGCGAACAGGCCGAGCGCGCGAAGGCCGCCTCCCGCGTGCTCGCCACGGCGAACCGGCAGCGCAAGGACGCGGCGCTGGCGGCCATGGCGGCGGCCCTCGAAGCGGCGACCGACGAGATCCTCGAGGCCAACGCCGGCGACGTCGGGGCGGCCCGCGCCGGGGGCACCGGCGAGTCGCTCGTCGACCGCCTCGCCCTCACGCCCGCGCGCCTGGCCGACATGGCCCGGGGCCTGCGCGAGCTGGCGGCGCTGCCCGACCCGGTCGGCGAGACGGTCCGCGGCTGGCGGCTCCCCAACGGGGTGCGCGTCGAGCAGGTGCGCGTGCCCTTCGGGGTCATCGGCATGATCTACGAGGCCCGCCCCAACGTCACCGCCGACGCCGCCGGCATCTGCCTCAAGTCCGGCAATGCGAGCCTGCTGCGCGGCTCGGCCGGCTGCCTGCGCACGAACCGGGTCGTCGTGGCGGCCCTGCGCGCCGGCCTCGAGGCCGCCGGGCTGCCCGCCGACTGCGTCAACCTCGTCGAGGGCGGACACGAGGTCACCGGCGAGCTGATGCGCGCCCGCGGGCTCGTCGACCTGCTCGTCCCGCGCGGGGGCGCGGGCCTGATCCGCGCCGTCGTCGAGGGCGCCACCGTGCCTGTCATCGAGACGGGCACCGGCAACTGCCATCTGTTCGTCGACGCCTCGGCCGACCAGGACATGGCCCTCGCGATCATCCTCAACGCCAAGACCCAGCGTCCCAGCGTCTGCAACGCGCTCGAGACGCTGCTCGTGCACCGCGCGATCGCCGACGACTTCCTGCCGAAGGCCCTCGACGCCCTCACCGGGGCGGGCGTCACCGTCCACGGCGACGGGCCGAGCCGCGCCGCCGACGCCCGGATCGTGCCGGCGGGCGAGCACGAGTACGAGGCCGAGTACCTCGGCCTCGACCTGGCCTGCGCCGTCGTCGACGACCTCGACGCGGCGGTGGCCCACATCCGCCGTTACAGCACCGGCCATTCCGAGACGATCGTCACCGCCGACGCCGCCGCCCAGCGGCGCTTCACCGACGAGGTCGACGCGGCGGTCGTGCTGGTCAACGCCTCGAGCCGGTTCACCGACGGCGGCCAGTTCGGCTTCGGGGCCGAGATCGGCATCTCCACCCAGAAGCTGCACGCTCGCGGCCCGATGGGGCTGACCGAGATGACGACCACGAAGTACCTCCTGCTCGGCGAGGGGCAGACGCGTGCCTGAGGGCCCGACGAGCGCGGACGCCCGCGAGCCGGGCCCGGCCACCGTGGCAGGGGAGCGTCCGGGGCCGGCGACCGCCGATCCGGCGTCCCCCGGCGACGAGCAGGGGAGCAGTCTGGGGCTGCCGCGGGCGAGCATGGCCCGCCGCTACCGGCTCGGCATCATGGGCGGCACCTTCGACCCCATCCACCACGGCCACCTCGTGGCGGCAAGCGAGGTCGCGGCCCGCTTCGGGCTCGACGAGGTCGTCTTCGTGCCCACCGGGGTGCCGTGGCAGAAGGCGGGCCGGCGCGTCTCCAAGAGCGAGGACCGCTACCTCATGACGGTGGTGGCCACCGCCTCGAACCCGCAGTTCACCGTCAGCCGCGTCGACATCGACCGGCCGGGCAACACGTACACGATCGACACGATCAAGGACATCCGCGCCGAACGCGGCGGCAACCTGGAGCTCTTCTTCATCACCGGCGCCGACGCCCTGCGCTCGATCCTCACCTGGCGGGGCGGCGACGAGCTCTTCGGTCAGGCCCACTTCGTCGGTGTGACCCGCCCCGGCGTCGAGATGGCGCGGCGAGACATCAGCCATCTGCCGTCCGACAAGGTCACGCTCCTCGAGGTGCCGGCGTTGGCCATCTCGTCCACCGAGTGCCGCGAGCGCGTCGCCTCCGGCCTGCCCCTGTGGTACCTCGTGCCCGACGGCGTCGTCCAGTACGTCGCCAAGCGCGGCCTGTACACCGGGGCCAACGAGTCCGAGATCCTCGTCGCCGACCCGGTGCCCGACGAGCCCGCGGAGGCCGTCCGACCGACGGGGGAGGGGTCCCGATGAGCGCCACGGAGCGGGCCCTGGAGATCACCCGGGCCGCGGCCCTGGCCGCAGCCGACAAGCTCGCCACCGGTCCCGTGGCCTTCGACGTGAGCGAGCAGCTGGCGATCGCCGATGTCTTCCTCATCGTCTCGGGGCGCACCGAGCGCCAGGTCGGCGCCATCGTCGACGCCGTGGAGGACCGGCTCGTCGAGCTGCGCGAGCGGCCCCTGCGTCGCGAGGGCCACGGGACGAACCGCTGGGTGCTGCTCGACTACGGCGATCTCGTCGTGCACGTCATGCACGCCGACGACCGCGCCGCGTACGGCCTGGAGCGGCTGTGGCGCGACTGCCCGACCATCGACCTCGGGCTCGGGAACGCCGGCGTCACTCGTGCCGCCGGGGACGAGCGGGACGCCCGGGCCCCCGGCTCCGCGGCGGTGGGCGACGGGTGAGCGGGCCGGGCACCAGGCTGGTCCTGTGGCGCCACGGGCGGACCGGCTTCAATGCGCAGCACCGCTTCCAGGGCCGGCGTGACGTGCCGCTCGACGAGATCGGCCTCGCGCAGGCCCGCGCGGCCGCCCCGCACCTGGCGGCGCTGGGCCCCGCGGCGATCATCAGCTCGCCGCTGAGCCGCGCACTCGGCACGGCGGAGGCGTTGGCCGGGCTCACCGGGCTGCCGGTGGAGCGGGACGGCCGGCTCGTCGAGGTCGACGTGGGCGACTGGGCGGGGCTCACCCCGGCCGAGGCGGGCGTCGCCCGGGCCGACGGCCGGGCGCCGTGGGGCGAGGACGACGACTTCCGCTTCTCGCCGAGCGGCGAGACGAACGCCGAGGTGAGCGAGCGCGTCGGCCGGGCCCTGCGCGAGATCGCGGAGCGCCACCGGGGCCGTACCGCCGTCGTCGTGACCCACTGGGTCGCCATCCGGGCCGGAGTGCAGGCGCTGTGCGGGCCCGGTTTCCGCGCCGACGAGCACTCGGCGCCGGGCAACTGCTCGTGGACGGTGCTGGTGTCGGCCGACGGCGGCTGGCGGGTGGACCTGTGGGGCGCGAGCGCGGGCTGAGCGGTTCGACGGGCACGCGCCACCGAGCGGGGTCGTGGGGGTCGGACGATTCACCGGGATCGGCAGGCCAGGGGGCTTGGAGGTCACGCCGATCGTGCACGATGGGCGGAATCTCGCGGCACGACGCCGATCGACGAGCCGGGGAACTTGAAGGTCACGCCGGCAGGCCATGATCGGCGGGTTGCTCGGATGTCCGACGGTTGGGCGGTCCGGTTCGTCCGCCGGCGCATGGATCGGAAGAGACAAGGAGACTTATTCAAAATCCTTGTCGAACCCACGCCTGACTTAGGGTCTTTCCTTGACAACGATGGCTGACATGAAACGAAACCGTATTTTTCGTGGATTTCCTGTGCTGTTTCGGATATGATTGGAGCATGCAGGTCGGGGTCGCCCCGGAGGAAACAGCCGCCCTGATCAGGTGGAAGAAGCGTTCCGACAATCATGTGCTGGTGCGGATGAAAGCAGAAGCGATCCTGTACGCCTCTGAATGAGTCGGAATCGGCATCATCGCGAAGATGGTCGAACGGGCCGAGAGGACGGTGCAGGAATGGCTGGCCGACTGGCAGGCCACCAGGATGTGCTCGGTCCTGACCGGCCATGCGGGGAACCAGAACGCGGCGAAACTCACCCGCGACCAGAAACAAGAACTCAAGAAAATCCTCGCCCAGCCGCCCTCCCAGACGGGCATCCACGCCGAGTTCTGGGACGTCCCAGCGATACGTGACGTCGTGAAGATCATGTTCGACGTGGAACACCAGTCGGACTCCTCGTACCAGCTGCTCCTGCGCTTCTGCGGGCTGAGCCTCGAACCGCCCGGACCCGTTCGACGAGCACCGCGACGAGAAAGCCATCACCAGACGCATGGCCGAGGTGAAAACCCAAGTCAAGGCCCTGTTGGATCAGGGCTGGGAGGTCTACACGGCAGACGAGGTCCGCTTGGAGCACGAGGCCTGGACCCGCCGCATGCAGCCCCCGAAAGGACAACGCACCAGAC
>ERZ773060.102-NODE-102-length-41076-cov-677.644_pt1 | contig 41076 bp, 34 predicted proteins | sample MGYA00580628_ERZ773060 | MGnify/ENA primary metagenome ERZ773060 (study PRJEB29015, sample SAMEA2738019) | human oral metagenome | biome: human oral; feature: human-associated habitat; material: dental | place: China | collected 2045 ... | reverse complement strand
TCGAACACCTCCCACCCCGCGACACCGAAAACGATCTTGTTTCATGACCGCCATAAAAGTATTAAGGCTCTTCAAGAGTGCAAGAAGATAAGTATTTCTGCCACCGTCAACAAGGCTCTGTCTTCTCTTGGTGACCGGTATCGCCCACGGTATGACGATGAGGTTGTTGGTCGGTATACGCGGGGTGGTGTTCGTGATGCGAAGTCCATTGCGCCGTACATTGTGGGTATTGCTGATCGGCTGCCTGCGTGGGCTGTCGAGGTTCTCTTGCGCCCGTTTGTGAGGGCTGGTGTTGATTTGTCGTCTGTGTTGCCTGAGGGTATGGACATAAGCCACCCGCTGCCGCACGAGGCGTAGCGTCTGGGTGCCGAGGTTTGTTCACGGCGCCGGCAGGTACGGGTATGACAGGGGGCAACGCTTCTGATGAGGGCCCGTGTGAATAAGCTTGACTTGTTGTCGGGAACAAGAGGAGTGCCCGGCCTGTGGGCCGGGGGAGAGGAGTGCCGAAATGAGTGAGTTCAATGTGGGCCCGGACGCCCAGGCGGCGATGGTCAAGGCCCTGCACGATGGGCTCGCCGAGTGGATGCGGGCGAACCGGGCCGAATACCTGCAGGTCATGGTGCAGGCGGTGGGTGACCGTCGCAGCGGCTGGATCCGTTCGTACCACGACAATCGCCCTCATGACAATGTGGTGCCTGCCGAGCTGTTCGAGATGATGGTCGCGTTGCGGGGTGCGCTGGCCGAGCCCGGGCGTGGCGCGTTCACCTATGCCAAGTTCGTCATGGACGGCGGGAGCTTCCGCATGAGCATGCGGGTGGACCCCGGTCGGGAACCCCAGCTCGATCCCCCCTACACGGCACAGGACTGTGCTCGCGAACTGCAGCTGTTCCCCCGCGATGACCTGCGCACCCCTGCCTGGCTGTCGAGCCTCGGGCGCAGCCGCGAGAAGGTGACCCGGGTGAAACGGCTCGACGACCAGGTGCTGGACCACTACCGGCCGCTCGTGCCCGAGGCGATTGGATCCCTGTGGAGCCGGTTCGGCACCGGCTACCTCGATGACGGCTTGGTGCGACTGGTCGACCCGGCGCATGCGGTGGATAAGCTGCAACGTGCCGCCCCGGTCGGCGACGACATGGTGCCGGTCTTCACCACGGTGCTGTGCGACGTCATCTACTGGCGTGCCGGCCGGTTCGTGCAGTACGACTACCGGCACGGGACCACCGGCGAGCTGGGGTCCGATGCCGAGCAGCTTCTGAACCTGCTGCACGAGAACGACTTCCGAAACCGGGCCTTGGGCGCCGAGATGTACCGGCAGGCGGTCTGCCGCTACGGCATCCCCGACCCCGACGACTGCTTCGGATACGTGCCGATCCTGGGCACGGGCGGTATCGAGGACGTGAACCGGCTCGATCCGTGTGAGATGTGGACGCATTTGAGTTTCATCGTTCAGGCGTGTGGCTCTCCTCGGGAGTCCTGACGAGGGGGCGGGGTGGGCCTCGTCTTGCCCGGGGTGCTCGTCCGCTGAGCAGGGCTCTGCCGAGGGGTAGTAGTGAGACTGCCGTCATGGCGGTTCCCCAGGTTGGTTCGCTGTCGCGCAGCATGATGCCACCGATGAGCAGTCCGGCGAACATGATGGCCGCTGTGATCCGGCCTTGGGTTCGTTCGGAGCGGCGGATCTCGTGGAGCGTGTCCGGGGTCTGTACGCTGAGTTGGCCTCGTTCGATCATCGTGAGGACGCGGTCGATGCGCCGCGGCAACCCGACGACGAGCGAGGCCAGTGACTTCGACTCATCGAGCACCACACCCAGTTGCGAGCCGGGCGTGCCCTCCACGAGACTCCGGGCGTAGGGCTCCACCGAGTCCCACAGGTTGTACTGCGGGTGGAGCTCGACGCACAGCCCGTTCATGAGTGAGGCCGCGCGGATGAGCAGCAGGAAGTTCTCGGGCAGCTGGAACGGCATCGATGCCATGAGTTCGCGGAACTGCATGCCGAAGGCCACGAACTCCTTCGGGTCGACGGTGCGCATGTCGGCCAGGCTCATGCCGCCGAAGCGGTCGAAGAGCTGGCTTACCGCGCGCTCGACGAGCGCCAGATCGGCGGAGGGCAGGAGCATGCCGAGGTTCTTCATGCAGCCCAGCAGCCGGTGGCTGTCGCGCAGTCCCACCGCGACGACGACTTCCTTCAGCTCGTCGCGCAGGTTGTCGGGCACCTCGCCCATCATCCCGAAGTCGATGAAGGTGAGTCGCCAGCCCCGGCCCGCCTCGGCGGCCTGGGCGGGCGGCAGGGGAGTGATGAACAGATTGCCGGGGTGGGGGTCGGCGTGGAAGAAGCCCTGGTTGAAGACCTGCTCGATGTAGGCGTCGGCCACGGCGAAGGCGGCCTCCCTGCGGTCGATGCCGGCCGCCTCGATGGCCTCGACGTCGCTGATCTTGATGGCCGTCACGTCGGACAGGGTGAGGACGCGCCGGCTCGTCCGTTCCCACACGACGGACGGGCAGCCCACCTGGGGGCTGTCCTGGAAGGACTCGGCGAAGCGCTCGGCGTTGCCGGCCTCGTTGAGGTAGTCGAGCTCCTCGGCGGTCGTGCGGGCGAACTCCTCGACGAGTGCGGGCATGTCCGTGCGCTCGGCGATGGGCCGGTAGCGGGCGATCCAGCCGGCCGCCCTGCGCAGGGCCGCCAGGTCGACGTCGGTCACCTCCTTGATGGCCGGGCGCTGGATCTTCACGACCACGTCCCGGAAGCCCACGTCGCGGGCCTCGGAGCGCGTCAACCGCGCCCGGTGCGCCTGCCCGAGCGAGGCGGCCGCCAGCGGCTCGGCCTCGAACTCCTCGTAGGCCTCCGACAGGGGCAGGCCCAGCTCCGCCTCGGCGACCCGCCGGATCGCGTCGAGGGGCACCGGCGGCGCCTCGTCCTGAAGGCCGGAGAGCTCGTCGGTGACGGTGGCCGGCAGCACGTCGAGGCGGGTCGACATGAACTGGCCGAGCTTGATCATGAGCCCGCCGAGCTCGGCGGCCAGCGCGTGGAAGCGCACCGCAGCGGTGCGCAGGCGCTTCTCGCGGCCCCGTTCGGCCAGTCTGCGCAGCCCTAGGCGCGGCAGCACCGCGTCGAAGAACCACAGCTGCGCGGTGAGCCGCGCGAAGTAGCCCAGGATGCGCCGGTAACGGGCCCGAAGGCTTCTGCTGCCACTCATGCGACCTCCGCTGGCGCCGGCCCCCGGGCTCGGCCCTCCACTAGTCCTCGGCAAGGATGGTGTAGATCTTCCGGCGCGCCTCGTCGATCACATCGGTGACGTTGCGGGCCTGCACCGCCGTGCCGCTCGTCGCGACCTGGGCGACGGCCTGCACCAGACGGATCGTAGCCCGCGGAAGCACCATGGACTCGGGGACGTCCTGCTCGGCCGCCGTCCTCCAGGGCGCCGGCCTTCCGCTCGCCGCCTCCGCCTGGCTGCGGCCCTCCTCGGTGAGGCTGTACACCTTCTTGCCGTCCTGCTCGCTCACCTCGACGAGCCCCTCGTCGGCCAGCATCTGCAGCGTGGGGTACACCGACCCGGCGCTCGGCTTCCACACGCCGGCGCTGCGCTCGGTGATCTCCCGGATGATCTGGTAGCCGTGCATCGGCTCCTCGGACAGCAGCGCGAGCACGGCCGCCCGGACGTCGCCGCGCCCGGCGCGTCCGCCCCGCGGGGCGGTGAGACCCCTCAGCTGCTCCTCGATCGCCTCGAAGGGGGACATCCTGTCGTCGCGGCGGCCCCGGCGCCCCGGACGCCCACCCGTGGGGAATGTCGAGTACATGATGGCTCCTCTCCTCGTCCGGCTCTGGGACAGCCGGATCACGCCATCGACGATACATCGAAAGCTATCGTTGGTCGAGGGGCGGTGGCTCGCCGCACCATGGGCGCGCGGAATCAGACGTCCTCGCCGAAGACGCGGAACATCACCTTCAGACGTTCGGCGCCGGTCTCGCGCATCACCTCGAAACCGGCCGCCGCCTCGTCGAGCCCGAACTCGTGGGTGACGATGCTCTCCGGCGGGGCCGGGGCATTCGCCAGCACCCGCACCGCATCGGTCCACTCCCGGCCCGGGAACGGGCTGGAGTACGACAGCCATGACCCCCTGACGGTGAGCTCCTTGCGCAGGATTTGCTCGAAGGCGTCGACGTCCATCTCGAACGGCCGGGTCGGTTTGCCGACGTGGACGATCCGCCCGCGCCCGGCCGCCAGCCGGGGGGCCTGACGGATCGTGGCAGCAGCGCCGGCCGTCTCGATGACCAGCTCGGGGGCGGGCTCGCCCGAGAGGGCCTCTGCCACGTCCTGTTCCGCCGAGTTGATCGTCCGGCTCGCACCCATCGTGCGGGCCACGTCGAGCACCCACGGGTTGATGTCGACGACGGTGATGTCGTCGTCGGCACCCCTGTCGCGCAGCGACAGCACCGTCATCAGGCCGATCACGCCGCTGCCGAGCACCACTGCGCGCATGCCGGAACCGGCGTCCGCCTGGTCCACCGCGTGCAGGGCCACGGTCAGTGGTTCGACGAGTGCCGCCGATCTCAGCGAGAGCACGCCGGCCGGCACCAGGTTCTCGGCCGGAGCGAGCACGTACTGCGCCATCGCCCCCGGCCCGCGGGAACCGATGAACGAGTGGTTCTCGCACAGCGTCGGGTTGGCGTCACGGCACTGCCCGCACCGCCCGCACGGGATGTGCGGGGCGACCGCCACGCGCGTGCCCACCGGTGTGCTGCAGCCCGGGCCGGTTGCGGCGACCGCCCCGGAGAATTCGTGGCCGAGTACCTGCGGGAAGGCGTGCACCGCGCCATCGAAGTAACGGGGCACGTCGGAGCCGCAGATGCCGCAGTAGGCCACTCGGACGAGCGCCTGCCCCGGGCCAGGAGCAGGCACCGGGGCTTCGACGGCGGTGAGACTCTCCGCGCCCGTCACGGCGATGGACGTCATGGCTGCGGTCATCGTGGTCCTCTCAGTCGTTGTTCCTCACAGGACGGCGACGGAGACCCGAGGCAGCAGCTGTTCCGCCACCTCGAGGTCCAGTTCGCCCGTTCGCAGGGTGAGCACCGCGGCGGCCGAGACGGCTGCCGTCCACCGCGCGGTCCCGGTCCAGTCGTCGCCCAGCGCCCGGCGCCAGGCCACGGCCGACGAAGCCGAGTCGCCGGCTCCTGCGGCGTTGACCGCGAGCTGCCGTGGGGCGACGGCCCGCACGATCTGGTCCTTCGTCGCGATGAGCAGGCCCTCCGCCCCGCAGGTGACGATGAACGCCGAGCAGCCCGACCGGGACAGCCGTTCCCGCAGGTCCGTCACCACGGCCTCGATGCCATGACCGGATGCGGACGCCAGGCCGAAGGCCTCGGCGTACTCGTCGTCATTGCACTTCACGACGGCATCGGTCGCCGTTGCGCGCTCGACGAGCACCTGCCCGGAGCAGTCCACGAGGGCGGGCACCCCGGCCTCGCCGGCCAGGTCGACGAGTTGCTCGTACGCCTCGGGCCCCAGGCCCCTCGGCAGGCTGCCGGAAGCGATGAAGAAGGCGGCGCCGTCGAGTGCCCGCCGCAGCGTCCTGGCGAACTCCTCGAAACCGGTGGCCGTGGTCTCGAGCGTCCCGCAGGTGATGTGGCTCATCTCACCGGTCGCCGTCTCGACCACGACGTGCGACTCACGCGTCGAGCCGCCGACTCGCACGGGGCGCACGTCGATGCCGTAGCCCTGCCCCAGGGCGATCACCCGGTCGCCGGCCGGCCCGGCCACGTTGACCACCCCGGTGGCCTCCTGCCCCATGCAGGTCAGGGCGACGGCACTGTCCATGCCCTTGCCCCCCAGGCACTCGACGACTGCTGGACCGCGCATGTCGATGCCTGGTGTCCACCGCTCGATCCGGATGATCCGGTCGATCGCGCTGTTGAGGGTGGCGGTGACGAAGCGGGCCATGACCTCACCTCCCCGCGCGCAGCTGCTCGACCAGCGGTCTGGCCAGCAGCACCATGGCGTTGGTGTTCAGCCGTTCGACCGAGTCGATGAGGGTGTCGAGATCCAGGCCGATGATGAACACGCCGTGCCCAGGAATCAGCACCGGCGCGCCGTGCTCGCCGATGCGCTCGCGGTGGCGGTCGACGAGCCTGATGATCTCGTCGGACTGTTCCTCCGAGTACGGCTCGACCTCGGGAGTGATCTCAAGGGCGCCGAAGGTCTGCGTCGACTTGAGCACGGCCTCCATCGGCAGGCCGAAGGTGGCGAAGGGGAGCGTCCACGGCGAGTGCGCGTGGATGATCGCGGTGGCCTCGGAGAAATGACGGTAGGCGTGAACATGGGAGACGCCTTCGCGAGTGAAACGGGGGTTGTCGAAGATCTGCTCGTCCCACAGGGAGCCGGCCATGATGTCCTCGGGCTGCAGGTCCCAGTGCCGGCGGGCGCCGGCGTAGCGGGGGGTCGTGTAGATCGTGTCGCCCTCGCGCACCGAGATGTTGCCGCCTGCGAGGTCCGTCAGGTGCCGGTCGAACATGAGGTGGGCGATCTGGACGATCTTCTCCTGGGGTGTCATGGTCATGATGTTCTCCGTTCGGTGTTTCGGAGGTTCATTCACGGCGCCGACAGACACGGCCATGACAAGGGTGGCGCTTCTGCTGAAGGGTCCTGTGAACAAGTTCTCGGGTACGGGTCGGGTGGTTCTGCGGTGTCTGCTCGGCCAAGGGTCGAGCGGTGACCTGGGGAGATCGGATGGCCCGTCGGGGTGTTGTCCGTCCGGTCAGGGGTCGAGCACTGCCCGGGTGCGTTCTACGATGCCCGGCGTCGAATCGGAGGCCAGGAGCTCTTCGACGAAGTCGGTGTTCCGCAGGTTCTTCATCATCTGCTGAAGCACCGTCAAGTGATCGTCGGATTCGTGCAGGGCGAGCATGAGCACCAGCCGTACAGGAATCTCCTCGTCGTCGCCGCCCATCTGGCCGAACGGAACCGGGGACTTCAAGGTGGCGATGGAGATGCAGCTGGAGCGGACGTGCTCGGGGTCGGTGTGGGGGATGGCGACGCCGCCGCTGATGGGCAGCCCGGTGGGGAACCTGCTCTCACGGGCCAGCAGCCCTTCCAGGAAGGTGCTGCGTACGTAGCCGAGTCTTTCCAGCTGCGCGGCCATGGTCGTGAAGAGTTCTTCTCGGCCCGCGACCGACAGCCCGACGTGCACGAGCTCTGAGGGGATGGAAACAGTCACGATGGTGGAATCCTTCATCTCGATGTCAATGATTTTCTCCGGGTCGGGCTCGGGGAATACTGCTCCCCGAGCCCGACGATGTCCGTCAGCCGAAGATCTGGTGCAGGGTTGCGATGATGACATTCGGCAGGCTGAAGCCGAAGTAGGCATCGGTGACCATGCCGTTGACATCCACGCCCATCGTCGACATCATGGCGGTCGCCTCGGGGGCGAAGATGTTCGCCAGCCATTCGACGATGAACAGGAACAATGCACTGATCGTGACCGTGCGGAACAGATTGCCCTTGCCTGCCAGCGAGATGAGCGGAACCATGTAGACGATGTTCGTCAGCACGCCCACCGGGAAGTAGGTCATGTTCGGGATGATGAAGGCGAACACTATCGACAGCGGGATCATGAGCACGGTCGTCGTGATCGCGGCCGGATCACCGAGGGCCAAGGCGATGTCCATGCCGATGTTGAGCTCCCTGTCCTTGCCGAGATGACGCTTCATGAACTCCTGGGCGCCATCGCCGACAATGCTCAGGCCCTCCATCATGACCGAGACCATGCGCGGCAGCAGCACGAGTGCGGCGGCAATGCCGATGCCCATGGTGAGCACGCCCTGCCGGCCCCGACGTGTGAGCAGGCCGAGGAAGACCCCGACGATGACACCGATGAATGCCGGATCGCCGAAGAAGCCGAGTCTCGCGCCGACCTTCTCCATGGACAGGTCGATCTTGCGCAGTCCGGGGATGCGGTCGATGAGCCTGTTGAGAAGGATGCCGAATGGCCAGGCGAACGAGATGAACGACAGGGTCGAGCAGGTCGTGCCCTCCAAACCGTAGTACTCCTGCCAGTACGGGGCGATGACCTGGGCCAGCAGCAGCGTGATGACGGCCAGGACCAGCACGATACCCAGCCCGATCCACAGGTTCCCGGTCAGGGCGTAGGCCATGGAGCCCGGGATGAGGAAGTGGATGTAGTTCCAGATGTCGACGTTGAGCACGTTCGTCCACTTCAAGGCGATCATGATGATGTTGATGACCACGATGATGAGGACGGCGGGCGCCGCGAAGGGGGCCGCCCACGAGGCCGCGCCGACCGCGGCCCAGCCGACGTCGACGGTGGTGAACCCGCCGCCCTGCAGGCCGCGGTAGTACCCGATGGCCGGTTCGACGGTGGCCATGAGGGCATTGATCACCATGACCAGGCCCGAGAATCCGATCCCGATCATGAGGCCGGCGCGGACCGACTTGCCGATGCCCATGCGGAAGATGAGGCAGAGGATGCACATGACGATGGGGAGCATCACTGCCGCACCGAGGTTCATGATCCCCTGGACGACGCTGAGCATGGTTGTTCTCCTCCGTTCCGATCAGAATTCGTGCGAGCGGTTCAGGCGTCGAGGGCGGCCCGGCAGACGTCGACGACCTGCTGCGCCACCTTGTCCTCGTTGATGCCCGAGATGAGACCGAAGACCTGCACGACGGGCTTGTCGATCGTGCCGGGGTACTTCGTCGTCACCATGACGACGTCCACGCCGTTCGCCAAGGAGTGGATCTGCGAGACGGTGCCCTTGGTGATCCTGGCCGGGATCCCCGCCTCGGCGAGGATCCTTTTCACCTTCTCCTGGGCGACGGTGCTCGTGGCGATGCCGCTGCCGCAGGCGATGAGGATCCTGATCTCCTTGCTCATTGCTTCACTCCTTCTCGGGGTTGGGTTGCAGGACGACCTTGAGGGCCTCGCCGGAGCGGGCCAGGTCGATCGCCTCGTCGATGCTGCCCAGCGGGAGGACATGAGTGATGAACTTCTCGGCGGGGAACACCGGGTCGATGGCGAGTTCGAAGGCGCGCTGCACCTGCATGCTGTTCGCGCCGTAGTGGCCGCGGATCAACAGGCTGTTGTAGTGCACGGCGTTCGAGTCGATCTCGGTCAGCGCCCCCTCGGGGACCCCGCCGAAGAAGACGACTGCGCCGCAGGGCCGGGTCATGGCCAGCGCCTGCTGCTGTCCGGCCGTCGTCGGATTGGCCGAGATCGTCTTGTCGGCGCCCAGGCCGCCGGTGAGGCGCTTGACCTCCTCGACGGGGTCGACCGTGTCCGAGTCGATGCGGTGGTCGATGTCGAAGGCCAAGGACCTGTCCAGACGCTCCTGGGCCACGTCGATGAGGATGATCTTCGAGGCGCCGCGCATCCTCGACAGGACCGCCAGGAAGACGCCGATCGGGCCGGCTCCGAGGATCGCCACGGTGTCGCCGAGCCGCACGTTGATGTTCTCGACGCACGCGTAGGTGCTCGACAGCGGCTCGGCCAGGCTCGCGCGCACCGGGTCGACGCCCTCGGGCAGGGTGAAGGTGGCGCCGCGCTCCACCCGTTTGGCCGTGTAGGCGATGTACTGGGCGAAACCGCCGGGACGTGTGGTGTACGACTCGACGTCGGTGCAGTGCTCGTGGTGGCCGGCACGGCAGTAGTCGCACCTCAGGCAGTGCGCCTCGGGATAGACGTAAATGCGCTGGCCGGGCTCGTACGCGGTGACCCCTGACGACACCTCGGCCACCGTGCCCACGACCTCGTGCCCGTAGATGTGCGGGTAGTCCCCCCTGCGGGAGTCGGTCGTCAGGTTCCTGATGTCGGAGCCGCACAGGCCGACCGCGTCGACCCTGAGGACGAAGCCCCCGCCAGGACACTGCGGCCTCGGCACCTGCTCGAACCGGATGTCGCCGGGGCCGTGCATGACGGCCGCATCCATCACGTCACTCATCGATGAGCTCCTCCTTGTCCTGCGGCGCTCGCCCGGTGGTGAGTCGCCGCGCTGAGGGCCGGTCTCCGGTGGCCGGTCCGAGTTTCCCCGGGACGAGTTCAGTCTTGCGTGCACCCCGAGCCGGGGGCACTTGACTTCTGCCGCATGTGTTGCAACGACCCTTTGCCTGACCCGTGGCAAGCCGCCCTGCCCAGCTGGACGGCAGGAACCAGGTGCCGGATCCGCCGGGTGCGCTGTTATGGTGCTGGCACCTGGAGGTGTCAGAGATGATTCTTTTCTCCGAGCGTCAGTCTCTTCTCATCGAATTGCTCAGCGAGCTCGACCACGTCATCACGGGCCGTGAACTGGCTGATCTGCTGGGAGTCAGTCCCCGGACCCTGCGCTACGACATCTCGAGGATCAACGGCATGGCCAAGGCGGATGTCATCGAGGCGTCCCCGAAGGGGTACCTGCTGAACCGCCCCATCTACAACGACCTGGTCGCCAGGAATTCCTTGCTGGGTACGGAACTCGGGCACCAGGAACGCATTCTGCTGTATTTCTTCAATTCCCCGGTCACCGATGTCTACGACATCATGCGCGACTGTTATCTCAGTGAGTCGGTCACCAGGGCCGCGCTCCAGCGCCTGGTCCCCAGGGCGGCGGAGTACGGGCTCCTGCTGAAGACCGCCGGGGCCCGCGTCGAGCTCATCGGCGACGAGCTCGACCTGCGGCGGCTGCTCGGCGAGCTCGTCCACAACGCGATGGACGTCGCCGTCGGCCGCGCCGAGAAGATGAGCCGCTACCTGCCCGACGTCGATCTGGGCGTCGTCGCGCGGGAACTGCGCGCAGCCGTCGAGGAGTCCGGGGCCGACATCAATGACATCCGGCTCTCGAACACCGTCGTCGGCCTGGCGATCTGCCTGCAACGCTTCGACCACCCGCCGGCCGGTTCGCAGCTCCCGCACGCCAGCGGCCCCGGGGCGGACGAGCTGACCGAGCGGCTGCTCGCCGGGCTCGAGAAGGCCTATCCGGACAGGATCTTCGCCCCGTCCGACCGCGAGTACGTGCGTGCCCTCCTCGGTCTTGCCCTCAACCATGGGACGGCCACGCCGGGCGGGGGGCCGAGCACGGACGAGAGCGGCACGACCGAGGCCGTCCGGGCCTGTCTCGACGAGACCATCAACCACTTCAACCTCGACGCCGACTACGGGAGACTGTCCCGGAGCATCCACGACCACGTACTGCGCCTGGTGGCCCGGCCCCGCAAGCCGCCCTACTTCCGCAACAACCTGCAGGAATCTCTGCGGGCCCGTTCGCCCTTCCTGTACGACGTGGCCGTCTACCTGGCCGACAGGCTCTCGAAGGCGCTGTCCATCAGCTTCTCCGACGACGAGATCGGCCTGCTCGTCATCTACCTGGGACTGCACGCCGCACAGCCGACGACCAACGAGCGCGCCGTCTCGGCCGTCGTGGTCTGCCCGCGGTACCACGCGCTCCAGGACCGGCTGCTGGCCGAGCTCGTCGAACGGTTCCCCGACCGGCTGCGGATCGTCGACGTCGTGGCGAGCAACCGGGAGGCCGACGACATCGCCTGCGACATGGTCATCACCGCGACCGACGAGGCGCCCGGCGCGCACCCGAGCGTGCGGATCAGCGCCGTGCTGTCGGATCTGGACTGCACCGCCATCGACGCCGCGATCCTGCGCGAGTTCTCCGCGAAGATGAGAGCACGCATGGCGGCGATCATCTCGAAATTCCTCGACCCCGACCTGTTCTTCGCCGGCCAGTCCTTCCCGGACGCGGAGAGCACGATCCACTTCCTCTCCGGCGCCCTGCACGACAAGGGATGTGTCCCCGACGAGTTCGAGGACAGCGTCCTGCTGCGCGAATCCTACTCCCCGACGGCCTTCGCCCGCAGATTCGCGCTGCCGCACTCCATGGATTTCATGGCGTACGAGACGAAGGTCGCCGTGCTCATCCCGTCCTCACCCATTCCATGGGAGACGGCCGAGGTCAGCCTCGTCTTCATGCTCGCCATCAACGGCGCGGACTACGACGAGTTCATCCAGTTCTACCAGCCGCTCATCAGCCTCCTCTACGATCCGCGGCTCTTCTCCGAATTGAAACGGGTCGCCGACTTCGAGGCATTCACAAAATTGCTGGGCAACCAACTCGTTGCCCCCGACAGGGATCAGCTGGGCTGATCCGAGGAAGGGAGGACCATGATTCTCGGGGAAGAACGTCGCGCCGTCGTACGGACCTGCCGTCAGATGCAGCGGCTCGGCCTGGTCGTCGGGACCGCGGGGAACGTCTCGGTCCGGGTGGGCGACCGGGTCGTCATCTCCCCGTCGGCGATCGACTACCAGGACCTGACGCCCGAGATGGTCGGCGTGCACGACATGGCAGGCGCCGCCGTCGACGCCGAGCTCGAACCGTCGAGCGAGCTGCCCCTGCACCTGGCCGTCTACAAGGGCACCGGCGCCACGGCCATCACCCACAACCATGCGCCGGCCTCCACGGCGCTCGGCCTGGTCGTCGACGAGGTACCCTGCTCGCACTACTACTCGGGCATGTTCGGCGGACCGATCCGCGTCGCGCCGTACGCCCGCTTCGGCACCGACGAGCTCGCCGGCAACGTCTGCGCCGCCCTGCAGGGACGCCTCGGCGCGCTCATGTCGAACCACGGGGCCGTCACGATCGGCCCGAGCCTGCGGAAGGCCTTCTCGCTGCTGCCCTACCTGGAGTACGTCTGCGAGATCCAGCTGCGCGCCATGAGCACCGGGCTGCCGGTCAAGACGCTGGACGAGGGCCGGATGGCCCACGTCCTCAACGGGCTGAAGACCTATGTGCCGACGCGAATTCGATGAGCTGGAGCCGGGCGCTCCGGCGTTGCGCATGCGGAGGCCGGAGGGGCCGCGGCGCCGTCCTCGGCGCGGCTACTGGGTGAGGGGCTGGTCGGGGTCCGTCGTGAGCTCCCCGGCGATGTTGCGGCCCATCGCCTCGACGAGTCCGGCGCCGCTGAGCCCCTGGCACAGCAGGAAGACGAGCTTGGCGTAGAGCGCCTCCAGGGTCATGTCGTGGGCCCCGATGGCGCCGGACTGCGCCAGCGCGTAGCCGGCCTCGTAGTGGCCGAGCAGCACCTCGGCCTGGACGCACTGGGAGGCGACGGCGATCGGGACGCCGGAGGCGATGGTGCGGGCGAGCAGATCGGTGAGCCCGGGCTCCTCGCTGGGCACGTTGCCGGTGCCGAAGGCGCGCAGCACGACCGCCTCGGGCGGCGGGTCGAGCGCCGCGGCCAGGCGCGCCGCGGTGACGCCCGGCACGAGGTCGAGCACGAGGACGTCGTGACGGCGGTACGGCGCGGGATCGGGCCAGCCGGTGGCGCCTTCCGCGGGCGGCGTCCACTGCCACGGGGCCCCGGTGAGCGCCAGCGCCGGCACGGCCGGGGAGTCGAAGCCCTGGTAGGACCACGACGAGGTCTTCGTCACGCGGGCCCCCGCCAGCAGCTTGTGGCCGAAGAACACCGCCACCCCGCCGACCTTGCCGCTCGTGGCGGCGCGCAGCGCCCCGGTCACGTTCGGCGCCGCGTCGGTGCCGACGACGCCCAGCGGGTACTGGGCTCCGGTCATCACGACCGGCTTGCCGAAGCCGGTGAGCGCGTACGAGAGGGCGGCCGAGGTGTAGGCCATCGTGTCGGTGCCGTGCAGGACGACGAAGGCGTCCGCCGAGTCGTGGTGGGCCCACAGGTCCTCGACGATCGCCCGCCAGTCGTCCGGCGTCGCATTGGACGAGTCGATGAGGTGCTCGAAGCTCGTCATCTCGACCGTGCCGGCCATCTCGGTGCCGTCCAGGAGGCGGTCCAGCCAGCCGGCCAGGTCGGCGCCCGGCGCGAGGCCCTGCGGGGTCTCGACCATGCCGAGCGTGCCGCCGGTGTACAGGATGTGCGTGCGCATCTCAACCCTCCTCGTCCCCGTCGGCGATCATGCTCTCGAGCAGGTCGGCCCTGATGCTGCCGCGCACGGCGAACCAGCCGCCGATCATGGCGACGACCACGACGGCGAACAGCGCGAGCGTCCAGCGTCCGGAGGCCGAGGTCAGGTTCGAGGCGACGACGACGATGAAGAAGGCCAACGACAGGTAGTTCGTGAACGGCGCGCCGGGCATGCGGTAAACCGGGCGCTGCTCCTTCCCGGCCCTCACCCTCCGCAGGAAGCTCAGGTGCGTCACGAGGATCATGGCCCAGGTCCCGGCGATGCCGATGCCGGCCAGGTTCATGACGATCTCGAAGGCGTCCTCGGCGAGGAAGGCGTTGAGGGCCACGCCGAACAGACCGAGCGTCGAGGTGATGATGATGCCGCCGTAGGGCACGTGGTGGCGGTTGAGGCGGGCCGCGAAGCCCGGGGCCTCGCCCGCCACGGCCATCGAGCGCAGCGTGCGGCCGGTCGAGTACAGGCCGGCGTTGAGCGAGCTCAGGGCCGCGGTGAGCACGACGACCTGGATGATGTCCCCGGCGTGCGGGATGCCGATGCCGGAGAAGAAGGTGACGAACGGCGACTCGTTGGACGAGTACGCGGTGTAGGGCAGCACGAGGGCCATGAGGATGACCGAGCCGACGTAGAAGACGAAGATGCGCAGGATCATCGAGTTGATCGCCTTGGGCAGGACCCTGCTGGCCTCGGCCGCCTCGCCGGCCGCGACGCCCACCATCTCGGTGCCGCCGAAGGCGAAGATGACGCCCAGCGTCAGCGCGAAGACCGGGGCGATGCCCAGCGGGAAGAAGCCCCCGCCGTCGGTGATGTTGTGGAAGCCGGCGGTCGTGTCGGCGACCGGGGCGCCGACGATGATCGCCCAGATGGCGATGAGCATGAAGGCGACGATCGCCGCGACCTTGATGAGGGCGAACCAGAACTCCGCCTCGCCGAACATGCGCACGCTGAGCATGTTGAGCACGAAGACGATCGCCAGCGCGACGAGCGCCAGCACCCACTGCGGGACCGGCCGGAACAGCGACCAGTAGTGCAGGTAGAGCGCGACGGCCGTGATGTCGGCCATGACGGTGACGGCCCAGTCCAGGAAGAAGAACCAGCCGGTGACGTAGGCGCCCCTCTCGCCCAGGAACTCGCGGGCGTACGAGACGAACGCGCCCGAGGAGGGGCGGCGGATGGCCAGCTCGCCGAGCGCCCTGACCATGAGGAAGGCGAAGACGCCGCAGATCGCGTAGGCGATCGCCAGGCCCGGGCCGCCCTGGGCGAGGCGGCCGCCGGCGCCCAGGAACAGGCCGGTGCCGATCGACCCGCCGATGGCGATCATCTGCAGATGGCGGTTCTTCAGGGCCTTGTCGTACCCGGCATCGCCCTTGTCGGCCAGCCTCCCGGGGCTCTCGGCTGTGGTGGCGTCGTCCACGGTGCGTCCTCTCCGCGCTGAGGGGCCGCGGCGGGCCCGCGATCCCCGTTGAGGGGCCAGTATTGCACCGGGGCCCGGCGCCCGCGCCTCAGCCCATCCCCGACCCGAGCAGGTGCAGCGCGGCGACGAGCCATTCCGCAGCGCCCCGGCCGGGTCGGTCATGAGGGCGCGCGGCGGCGGCGAAGGGCGGTGACGGGCGCACGCGCACGTACGAGGCGGCAAGCCCCGGGCGCACGCGGCGGCGGAACGGCCCCGCCGGTGCAGACGATGCGACATGGGGCTCCCCGCCGCACGACTGGATCGCACGTCGTGCATCTGCCCGATGCGCATCCCGTGTCTGCGCATCTTTTGTCGAGGGGCGTTCCCTCAGCCGCGCGACCGGCTCACCTCGTACAGCGCGATCGCCGCCGCGACCGAGGCGTTGAGGCTCTCGACCAAGTCGGTGACAGGCACCGCCACGAGCACGTCGCAGTGTTCCCGGGCGAGTCGCGACAGGCCCTGCCCCTCGGAGCCGACGACGAGGGCCAGCGGGCCGTCCGCGCCCGGCACGCCGGCCACGCCGGTGTCGCCCTCGCCGGCCAGGCCCGCCACGGTGAAGCCCGCGTCGGCCATCTGCTCGAGGGCCCGGTTGAGGTTCTTCACCCGGGCGACCGGGATGCGCGCGGCGGCGCCGGCCGAGGACTTCCAGCTCGCCGCGGTCATCGCGGCGCTGCGACGCTCGGGGATGACGACCGCGTCGGCGCCGAAGGCGGCGGCCGAGCGGATGATCGCACCGAGGTTGTGCGGGTCGGTGATGCCGTCGCAGGCCACGAGCAGGCCGTGGTCGTCGTCGCGGCCGAGCGCCGCGGCCATGACCTCCGCCAGGTCGGCGTACCCGAACTCCGGCAGCTGGACGGCCACGCCCTGGTGGGCGGCCCCGCCGGTGAGCCGGTCGAGCTCGGTGCGCGGCACCTGGAGGAGCGTGAGCGAGTGCCCGGCGGCGAACGCGAAGATCTCGCGCAGCCGGTCGTCGCGCCCGGAGCCCTCGGCCACGAAGGCGCGGCGCACCGGCAGCCCGGCCCGCAGCGCCTCGAGCACGGGATTGCGGCCGACGACCCAGTCGGGGCCGGCGCCGCGTCCGGAACCGGTCCCGACTCCGGGGCCGCTCGCCCCGGCCCGCCTCCGGGGCCGGGCGGCGTCACGGGCCAGCCGCTCCTGCTTGGCCCTGCGGGCCTTGTGCCAGACGCGGTCCTCCGCCTTGGGCGTGGGCCCGCGGCCGGCCAGCCTGCGGCGGCCCTTGCCGCCGGATCCCTTGGTCGTCGCCATCAGCGGTTCACGCTCCACCGCGGCCCGTCGGGCGTGTCCTCGATGCGCACGCCGACCCCGGCGAGCGCATCGCGGATCCGGTCGGCCGATGCGTAGTCCTTGCGGGCGCGGGCCTCGGCCCGCTGCTCCAGCACGAGCCGGACGAGCCCGTCCAGCACGGCCGGGTCGGCGCCGCCCGTCCCGGCCCACTCCGGGTCGTGCGGGTCGAGGCCGAGGACGTGGAGCATGGCGCGCACCCGGCGGAGCGCCTCCTCGGCCGCCCCCCGGTCCCCGGCGTCGAGGGCCCTGTTGCCCGCGGTGATCGTCCCGTGGAGGACGGCGAAGGCGCCCGGTGTGCCGAGGTCGTCGTCCATGGCCTCGACGAAGGCCGCGGGCAGGTCGTCGACGGCGAACTCGACGGGCCCCGCGGCGCCGGCGCGCGCGCAGAAGGCGTCGATGCGCTCGAGCTGGGCGGCGGCCTCGGCCAGCGATCCCTCGGAGTACTCGATGGTGGAGCGGTAGTGCGGCTGGGCCAGGTAGAGGCGCACGGCGCGCGGCGGGAAGCGCCTGGTGACCTCGGTGACGATCGTGCCGTTGCCGAGCGACTTGCTCATCTTCTCGCCGGCCATCGTGACGAAGGCGTTGTGCATCCAGTAGCGGGCGAAGCCGTAGCCGGCGGCCCGGGACTGGGCCTGCTCGTTCTCGTGGTGCGGGAAGCGCAGGTCGAGGCCGCCGCCGTGGATGTCGAAGCTCTCGCCGAGGTACTTCAGGCTCATCGCGGAGCACTCGAGGTGCCAGCCGGGCCGGCCGGTGCCCCACGGGCTGGGCCAGCCGGCGGTGACCGGCTCCCCGGGCTTGGCGCCCTTCCACAGGGCGAAGTCGCGGCGGTCGTGCTTGCCGCGCCCGTCGGCAGATTCGTCGGAGGACATGTCCTCGGGGCGCTGGTGCGACAGGGAGCCGTACTCGGGCCAGCTGCGCACGTCGAAGTAGACGTCGCCGGAGCCGTCGTCGGCCGGGTAGGCGTGGCCCCGGTCGATGAGGCGCCGAGTGAGCTCGATCATCTCGGTGATGTGGCCGGTGGCCCGGGGCTCGTAGTTGGGCGGGATGCAGCCGAGCGCGGAGTAGGCGCGGTGCAGCTCGAGCTCGACGGCGTAGGCCAGCTCGTACCACTCGAGGCCGGCCTCGGCGGCCCGGGCCCAGATCTTCTCGTTGATGTCGGTGATGTTGGCGACGACCCTCACCTCGTAGCCGCTCGCCGTGAACCAGCGGCGCAGGACGTCGAAGACGACCTCCTTGCGGATGTGCCCCAGGTGCGGTGGGCTCTGCACGGTGAGGCCGCAGTGGTAGATCGACACCCTGCCCTCCACGAGCGGGGTGAAGGGCACGACGGCGCCGGTGGATTCGTCATAGACGTGGAAGGACACGTCGGCAGTCTACCGAGCGCCCGGGCTCCTCATGGGAGTGCCGGGCGGGGCGGGTCAGCCGTGCGTGCCGCTTTCGGCGGGGGCGGCGCCGTCGGGCAGGAGCACCTCGTAGGAGTGGCGGATGTGCTTCTCGACGAGCTCGGACGCCAGGTTCGCGTCGTGCGCCCGGACGGCCTCGAGGATCGCGCGGTGCTCCGCCACGAGCCCGGAGCGCACCTCGTCCCAGTCGTCCAGGCGCTCCTCGGCGCGGCGGATCGGCGCCGACAGCGTGTGCCGGATGGCCGCCGAGAGCATCGACAGCATGTGGTTGCCGCTCGCCTCGATGACGGCGATGTGGAAGGAGGTGTCGAGCTCGTTGAACGAGTCGGGGTCGGTGCGGCGCTCCATCCGCTCCACGAGCAGCCCGGCGCGGCGCAGCGCCGCGTTCGGCCCGTGGTGGGCGGCCGCGACGGTCGCCGCCTTCTCGACGACGATGCGCGTCTCGGTGAGGTCCTCGACCGAGGTGATGTCCAGCGCCAGCTGGAGGCGCAGCATCCGGCCGAGCGCGTCGCCGGGGGTCGCGCGGATCCGGGTGCCGTTGCCCGGGCCCGTGCCCGAGACGACGATGCCCTGGGCCTGCAGGACGCGGATGGCCTCGCGGACGGCGCCGCGGCCGACCGACAGCCGCGCGGCGAGCTCCCGCTCGGGGGGCAGCTGCGTGCCGGCCACGTAGTTGCCGGCGAGGATCTCGGACTCGATGTGGTGCAGCGCCACGTCGAAGCCCGACATGCCCTTGGCCTGCATGATGGCGCAGTCGTGGCAGCGCTCGGGCCGGTCCAGCCCGACCCCCGCGTCGCGTGTCCTGGGCATGGGCCCATTGTGGCCGACGTGTCAAGACCGCGGACGGTGCCGCAGAGGCCTCCCCGGACGGCGCCGGGCCGCGGCGGTCCCGGAGTCCTTCCTTGTCGGAAAAGGTTTCTTGACCCCGATAATTGGTAGGACCTATTGTCGTCCCAGAATGGTGGCCGTCTCGCCGGAGAGGCATTCATCACTCATCGTCCAAAGAACATCGAACGGGGGGTTCTCGTGGTACTGCTCGAAGCGTTCACGCCCAGCACCAACCCACTTGGCCACCAGTGGGCTTCCGCCCTCGTGGCTCTCATTCCGATCGCCTGCATGCTCATCACCCTCGGCGCACTGCGCTGGAAGGCGCACTGGGCCGGCCTCGCCTCATGGGCGCTGGCCCTCGTCGTGGCCATCACCGCGTACCACATGCCCGTCACCATGGCCGTCTCGTCCAGCGTCGAGGGCTTCCTGTACGGCCTCTTCCCGATCGGCTGGATCCTGCTGGCCGCCATCTGGATGTACCAGGTCACCGTCATCTCGGGTCGCTTCGACGACCTGCGGCGCACCTTCTTCCTCATCTCCGACGACCCGCGCGTCCTGGGCATCCTCATCGCCTTCTGCTTCGGCGGTCTCCTCGAGGCCCTCGCCGGCTTCGGCGCCCCCGTCGCCATCGCGGCGGCCATGCTCATCGCCGTGGGCTTCGGCAAGCTGCGCGCCGCGGTCACCGCGCTCGTCGCCAACACCGTCCCCGTCGCCTTCGGCGCCGTGGGCCTGCCCGTCCTCATGGCCGCCCGCACCGGCGGCCTCGAGGTCTCCCAGGTCGCCCCGGTGACCGCCCGCATCTGCGCCATCCTCTGCCTCGTCGTGCCCTTCCTCATGCTCGGCATCATGGACGGCAGGCAGGGCATCAAGCAGTGCTGGCCCTTCGGCCTGTTCGTCGGCTTCATCTTCGGCGCCGTCAAGTGGATCGTCGCCGGCACCGGCCTGTACAACCTCACCGAGATCTTCGCCGCCGTCATCTCCGTCGGCCTGGCCATGGTCTTCCTGCGCTTCTGGAAGCCCAGGGGCGGAGCCGAGGCCGCGGAGCGCATCGGCATCCCGATGGACCCCTCCCTCGAGACCGGGCCCGCCGGCAGGACCGAGGAGGGCGGCGACAAGCTCACCGCCGGCCGCATCGTCATGGCCCTCGTGCCCTACATCCTCGTCATCGTCATCTTCGGCATCGCCGCCGTCCCCTCGGTCCAGGCGCTGCTCAAGAAGGCCGACGTCAAGATGGCCTGGCCGGGTCTGGGCGAGCTGCTGAGCACCACCGGGAAGGCGAGCGCCCACCAGAGCTACACGTGGCCGTGGCTGAGCACGCCGGGCTTCCTGCTGCTCATCGTCGCCCTCCTCGTGGGCATCATCTACAGGGTCTCCATCCGGGACCTGTTCGGCGAGCTGCTCGTCAACCTCAAGAAGATGAAGTTCTCGCTCATCACCATCGGCTTGGTCGTCGCCCTCGCCTACGTCATGGGCGACTCCGGCCAGACGATGGCCCTCGGCCTGTTCATCGCCGGCGCCGGCGCCGTCTACCCGTTCCTCGCCCCGATCCTCGGCTGGATCGGCACCTACGTGACCGGCTCGGACACCTCGGCGAACATCCTGTTCTCCGGCCTGCAGTCGGGCATCGGTGAGCAGATCGGCGATCCCGCCAACCTCGAGGCCATGCGCTCCCTGCTCGTCGGCTCCGGTGCCGCCGGCGGTGTCGTCGGCAAGATGATCTCGCCCCAGTCCCTGACCGTCGCGGCCACCGCCATCGGCCTGGCCGGCGGCGAGTCCACGATTCTCCGCAAGGTGTTCAAGTACTCGATCGTCCTCATCGTGTTCATGTGCATCATCGCCGGCCTCATGTCGACCCCGGTCCTCGGCTGGCTGCTCCCCTGAAACCGATTCCTCGCCCATCATCGTCAACGGAGGTTCTTCCATGACCACCACCACCTCGCCCGGCACCCGGGCCGGTGCACCGGGTCTTCCCGGCGCCGGTCTGGACGTCGCGGTGTTCATCACGTGCATCAACGACATCCTGTTCCCGCAGACCGGCATCGCCATGACGAAGCTGCTGGAGCGGTTGGGCTGCAGGGTCCACTTCCCCAGGGAGCAGACCTGCTGCGCGCAGATCACCACGAACACCGGCTACTTCACGGAGTCGATGGACATGGTGGAGTCGTACGTGAAGGCCTTCAGCGACTACGACTACGTCGTCGCCCCGTCGGGCTCCTGCATCGCCGCCGTGCGCGACCAGCACCCCATGCTGGCCGAGCACGCCGGCGACCAGGGCCTGATGCGCGACGTCGAGCACACGAGCAGCATCTCGCTGGACATCAGCGAGTTCCTCGTCGACGTGCTCGGCGTCACCGACGTGGGCGCCTACTTCCCGCACCTGGTCACCCTCCATCCGAGCTGCCACGGCATGCGCCTGCTCAAGCTGGGCGACCGCCCCTACCGCCTGCTCGAGAACGTGCGGGGCATGACGACCGTCGACCTGCCCGCCGCGGAGCAGTGCTGCGGCTTCGGCGGCACCTTCTGCGTGAAGAACCCCGACATGAGCTCCACGATGGCGGCCGACAAGGCCCGCCACATCCGCGAGACCGGCGCCGAGTACGTCGTGGGCTGGGACAACTCCTGCCTGCTCAACATCGGCGGCGTCCTCTCCCGGCAGAACGCCGGCGTCAAGACCATCCACCTCGTCGAGGTCCTGGCCAACACCGAGGAGGACTGAGTGCCATGACCACCGAACTGCGTCGCATCACCGAGGGCAACTACGGCGTCGCCCGCCTGACTCCCGCCCCTGAGCACGGCGGCACCTTCCTGGGCCAGCCGAAGTTCACCAAGGCCGTCAAGAAGGAGCTCAAGCTCGTCGTCCAGCGCAAGAACATGCGCAACGCCACGACGACCATCCGCAACAAGCGCGCCCTGCGCGTGTCCGAGACCCCCGACTGGGAGGACATCCGCGAGGCCGCCTACGAGGTGAAGAACCGCGTCGGCCGTCACCTCGACCACTACCTGGAGGAGGCCGAGAAGTCCCTCACCGCGCACGGCGTCCAGGTGCACTGGGCCCGCGACGCCGACGAGGCCAACCGCATCGTCGGCGACATCGCCAAGGCCAAGGGCGTCGAGGAGGTCGTGAAGATCAAGTCGATCACCACCCAGGAGACCGACCTGAACGAGTACCTCGAGGAGCAGGGCATCGCGGCCTGGGAGACCGACCTGGCCGAGCTCATCGTCCAGCTCGGCCACGACCGCCCTAGCCACATCGTCGTACCGGGCATCCACCGCAATCGCGCCGAGGTCCGCGAGATCTTCCTGCGCGAGATGAAGAACTACGGCCGCCCGTGCCCCGAGGATGTCACGTCCAATCCGCCCGAGCTGGCCAACGCGGCCCGCCTGCACCTGCGCGAGAAGTTCCTGCGCGCCAGGGTCGCCGTCTCGGGCGCCAACTTCGTCCTCGCCGACACCGGCTCGCTCGTCATCGTCGAGTCCGAGGGCAACGGCCGCATGTGCCTGACCCTGCCCGACACGCTCATCTCCCTCGTCGGCATCGAGAAGGTCCTGCCGAGCTACGACGACCTCGAGATCTTCCTCAAGCTGCTGCCGCGCTCGGCCACCGGTGAGCGCATGAACCCGTACAACTCCGTGTGGAGCGGCGTCACCCCGAACGACGGTCCGCAGGAGCAGCACGTGATCTTCATGGACAACGGCCGCACGAACGTGCTGGCCGACCCCGTCGGCCGCGAGGTGCTGCGCTGCATCCGCTGCGCGTCGTGCATCAACGTCTGCCCGGTCTACGAGCGCGCCGGCGGTCATGCCTACGGCTCGGTCTACCCCGGCCCGATCGGTATCACGCTGACCCCGCAGCTGCGCGGCATCGACGACCCGGTCGACCGGACCATGCCCTACGCGTGCTCGCTGTGCGGGGCGTGCAACGAGGTCTGCCCGGTCAAGATCCCCTTCACCGACATCATCGTCCACCTGCGCAACCGGGTCGCCGACGCGGAGCGCAAGGAGCTCTCGAAGGACGTCGATGTCAACGGCGAGAAGGTCATCATGAAGGCGGCCGCCTGGGTGCTCGGCGACTACAAGCACTGGGAGACGGTCATGTACGCCTCCCGCTCCGCCAGCCGCGTCCTCGGCCCGCACAAGATCGGCCCGTTGCCGGTGCCGGTCGCCAACCGCTGGCTCGACTACCGCAACATCGACCACATCCCAAGCCAGACGTTCCGCGACTGGTGGAAGGCCAACCGCGGAGAGGAGAAGTGACCATGGACGCCAAGCAGGAGATCCTCGCTCGCATCCGTCGGGCCACGGTGGACATCACCGAGAGGGACCCGGTCAAGGACCAGCCCGTCAACTGGACCTACGGCCTGGGCATCGAGATGGACGATGTCGTCGGCACCTTCGAGCAGAAGGTCATCGACTACTCGGCCACCGTCGTGCGCGCTAAGCCGGCCGCGGTGCCCGAGGCCGTCGTGACCGGCCTGAGGGCCACCGGCGCCAAGGAGTCGGTCGTCGTCCCGTCCGGGCTGGAGAAGTCCTGGCAGGACGCGATGACGGCGGCGGGCTTCGAGGTCCGCGTCGACGACCCGCAGCTGACGCACGGGACTCTCGACGGCACCGACGCGGTCGTCACCGCCGCGGCGTCCGGCATCGCCGACACCGGCACGATCGTGCTCGACCACACCGCCGACCAGGGCCGCCGCGCCCTGTCCCTGGTACCCGACCGCCACGTCTGCGTGATCAGGGCCTCGCAGGTGGTCTCCGACGTCCCCGAGTCGGTGCAGGACCTGCGCCCCTCGGTGGAAGCCGGCCACCCGCTGACCTTCATCTCCGGCGGCTCGGCCACCAGCGACATCGAGCTGTCCCGCGTGGACGGCGTCCACGGTCCCCGCACCCTCTACGTGGTGCTGGTCGAGGACCAGGGCTGAGTCCCACCCGCCGACCGATCGATGCAGGCCGGGACCGCCCCGAGGGGCGGGCCCGGCCTGCGTCTCGTCCGGGGCCGCCGTCCGACGTGCGGGCCCGGCGGCGCCCGCCGGGCCCGGCCCGGTTAGGGTGGTTGCCCGTCACCGCGGGCGGCGCGCCGTCCGCCCAGGAGCACGCCAGGAGGACCCATGGCCGAGACGCGCAAGCACAACCCGCGCACCAGCAGCATCGGCGAGCGGGTCCGCGAGGCCATCGGCGGGGTGCCGCGCGTGAGCCCGCCGGAGCCCGTCGACGCCGATGCCGCCGGCGACGACCCCTACGTCACCGCGCCCGAGCCCGCGGTCGACGAGGCGCCGCTCGTCGGGGCGGCGGCCGACCCGCTGGGCGGCTACACGCTGCTGGCCGGCGACCAGCCGGGTCTCATCGCCGTCAGCGCCGACCAGCTCACCCGGATGAGGACGGTCATTCGCAGCGTCGGGGACCGGGACGCGGAGGATGAGCTCTGGGACGACGAGGACGACGGGCCCGGCGCCGAGGACATCGAGCCCTGAGCCTCGCCCGGTCGGGCCCACGGATTCCGCTGTTCGTGTCCGGGCCGGGCACTGCTGCGGCGTGAGGGGCGAGCGGCGCAAGGGCCGTGCGCGGCCACCGGGCCGTGCTCGACGTCGGAGAAGCCGGAACGCCCCACCGGAACAGCGTCATGCGGTACCGGCCCGCGAACATCGGACCGACCACGCGTCGCACGACATGCCGCGCCCGCCCGGCCCGCCGATCAACGAACAGGTGCCCCCGAGCAATCGGCCCGGGGCGCCCTGCCCTGCCGCGCGGTTGGAGGAACCGGCATGTCAGCCCTTCTCGCGCAGTGCGTCGATGTCGAGGACGCCGTCCGGGCCGGCGTCGGCCTGCGCGGCGGCGTCCTCCCACGGATCGTGGGCGGGCCCCTCGTCCTCGTCGTCCTCATCGGCGTAGCCCATCGAGGGGTCGTAGGGATTGGCGAGCCGTCGCCCCCCTCCCTCGACCTGCACCATCGCGTCGCCGCTCATCGCCTCGTCCGGCAGCGTCCTCAGGACGTCGTTGATGTAGCCGGCGGTGGCCTCCAGCAGCGGCACCTCCCGGTTCTCGTGCTGGGACATGTACCAGCGGTAGTCGAGGACCTCGTGGTAGAGCTGGGCGGGGTCGCGCTTGCCCTGGAGCTCGGCCGGGACCGCGTTGACGACGGGCTCGAAGCACTCGGTGAGCCACTGGTGGGCGACGACCGCCTCGTCGACCTCCTGGAGCTGCCGACGGGCGCGGAAGGTGTCCAGGTCGTTGAGCAGCCGCCGGGCCTGGTTCTCCTCGGTGTCGAGGCCGGTCAGGCGCATGAGGCGCCGCGAGTGGTGGCCCGCGTCGACGACCTTCGGCTGCATCGAGACCGTCCGCCCGTCGGGACTCGTCTGGATGTCGAGCTCGGCCACGTCGAAGCCGAGGGCGTTGAGGCGCCGCACCCGCGACTCGATGCGATGCAGCTCGGAGCCTGAGAACTCCTCGAGGCCGGTCAGCTCGTTCCACAGCTCGTGGTAGCGCGACTCGATCGTCTCGACGAGGCCGAGCGGGTCGAGGGACTCGTCCAGCAGCCCGCCGGCCTCCAGGTCGCAGAAGTCGCCGAAGATGTTGACCCGGGCGATCTCGAGGTCGTGGGCGCGCTGGCCGTCGGTGAGCCGGTCGTGCAGCTCGCCGGTCTCGGCGTCGACGAGGTAGGCCGCGAAGGCGCCGGCGTCGCGGCGGAAGAGGATGTTCGACAGCGAGACGTCGCCCCACATGAAGCCCAGCAGGTGGAGCCGGACCAGCAGGACGACCATGGCGTCGAGCAGGCGCAGGACGGTGTCGTGGCGCACGCCCGGGCTGAACAGCGAGCGGTAGGGCAGCGCGAAGTCGAGGTGCCGGGTGATGAGCACCGAGTCGAGCGGCTCGCCGTCGGCCCCGACGCGCCCGCTCACCACGGCCACGGCCTCGACCGAGGGGGTGCCCAGGCGCATGAGGTCGTGCAGCAGCCGGTACTCGTGGATCGCCAGGTGCTCGGCGACCTCCTTGGCCGCGTAGACCTGGTCGTCCACGGTGACGAAGCGCACGACGTGGCGCGAGATGCCCCGCGGCAACGCGACGAGGTGCTCGATCGGCCACTGCGCCAGCGGCGTGTCCCAGGGCAGGGGGATGAGCCGGGCATCCGGCTTCGCTGACAGGAATCGTGGCACGGGACAAGTGTGCCACCGGCGCCTGAGGAACGGGGTCAGGCCCGGGCGGCGCGCTCGAGGGCCGCCGCCAGGTCGGCCCTCAGGTCGGCGATCGGCTCGATGCCCACCGACAGGCGGAGCAGGGAGTCGGTGATGCCGGCCGCGGCGCGCGCCTGCGGCGTCATGCCGGCATGGGTCATCGTCGCCGGGTGGGCCAGCAGTGACTCGGTGCCGCCCAGGGACTCGGCCAGGTCGATGGCCCGCAGGTCGCTCGAGAAGGCCTTGACCGCGTCGAGCCCGCCGGCCAGCTCGAAGCTGAGCAGCGCGCCGAAGCCGCGCTGCTGGCGGGCCGCCAGCGCGTGACCGGGGTGCCCGGGCAGGCCCGGGTAGTGGACGCGGGCGACGGCGTCGCTGTCCGCCAGCTGCTCGACGACGGCGGCCGTGTTCTCCTCATGGACGCGCACCCGGGCGTCGATCGTGCGCAGCCCGCGCAGCGTCAGCCAGGAGTCCCAGGCGCCGCCGGTCAGACCGAGGGCATTGGCCCAGTGCTGCACCTGCTCGCCGAGCCCGGCCGTGCCGGAGACGACCACGCCGCCCACCACGTCGGAGTGGCCGTTGATGAACTTCGTGGTGGAGTGCAGTACGACGTCGGCGCCCAGGTCGAGGGGGTTCGACAGGACCGGCGAGCAGAAGGTGTTGTCCGCCACGAGCAGCGCGCCCCGGGCGTGGGCCAGCTCAGCGGTGGCGGCGATGTCGGTGATGCGCATGAGCGGGTTCGAGGGCGTCTCGACGAGGACCAGCTCGGCCGGGCGGGACAGCGCCGCGCGGGCCCGCCCGAGGTCGGACATGTCGATGAAGTCGACCTCGATGCGCTCGCGCGCCGCGAGGTGGTCGAGCAGCCGCCAGGTGCCGCCGTAGCAGTCGGCCGGGGCCACGACGCGCCCGTGCGGGCCGACGAGGGCCTCGACGGTCGCGGTGATCGCGCTCATGCCCGAGCCGGTGACGGTGGCGTCGGCGCCGTGCTCGAGGTCGGCGAGCGTGCGCGCCAGCAGGGCGCGCGTCGGATTCGCCGAGCGGGAGTAGTCGAAGGCCGGCTTGTCCTCGCCGATCCCGGCGAAGCGGTAGTTGGTGCTCGGGTACAGGGCGGGGGTCACCGAACCGTACTGGGAGTCGGTGTCGAAGCCCGCGCGCACGGCGCGGGCCAGCGGGGACAGCTGTCCGTCCTGGCTCATGTGCGGTGCCTCCTCATCGTCCTGCCGGCGCGCCCCGGCGCCGGTTCCGACGGTAGCCCCTCGTCCGCCCGGCCGGGGCCCGGTCCACGGGCGGGACGGCGCTTCCGGTTCGGGCCCCGCGGGCGGTCACGAGATCCGCTCGGTGGACTTCTTGTCGAAGACGTGCACCTTCGTCGGTTCGACGTGCAGGACGACGCGGTCGCCGCGGGGCGGGGGAGTGCGGGTCGTGACGCGGGCGACGACCTGCTGGTCGTCCGGGTCGTTGGCGAGGGTGCCGTAGAGGTAGGAGTCCGCGCCGGTCTCCTCGACCGCGCCGATCGCCATCGTGACCCCCTCACCGGTGGTCGAGACCTCGAAGCTCTCGGGTCGGATGCCGAGCACGACGTCGGCGTCGCTGGCGCGCTCGGTCGCCTCGCGCGGCATGGCGATCACGTGCCCGTCGATCTCGACGCCGCCGTCCACGACCGTCGCGGGCAGCAGGTTCATCGACGGGGAGCCGATGAAGCCGGCGACGAAGAGGTTCTTCGGACTGTCGTAGAGGGCGAGCGGACGGTCCACCTGCTGGAGCACGCCGTCCCTCATGACGGCGACGCGGTCGCCCATCGTCATGGCCTCGACCTGGTCGTGGGTGACGTAGACGGTGGTGACGCCGAGCCTGGTCTGCAGGGCCGCGATCTGGGTGCGGGTCTGCACCCGCAGCTTGGCGTCGAGATTGCTGAGCGGCTCGTCCATGAGGAAGACCTGGGGGTCCCGGACGATGGCGCGGCCCATCGCGACGCGCTGGCGCTGACCGCCGGACAGGTTCTTGGGCTTGCGGCCGAGCAGCGCCTCGAGGCCGAGGAGCTTGGCGGCCTCGAGGACGCGCGCCTCGCGCTCGTCCTTCGGCACGCCCTTCATCTTGAGCGCGAAGCCCATGTTGTCGGCGACGGTCATGTGGGGATAGAGCGCGTAGTTCTGGAAGACCATGGCGATGTCGCGGTCCTTGGGCGCCAGGTCGGTGACGTTCTTGTCGCCGATCCACACCGAGCCGGAGTTGACCTCCTCGAGCCCGGCCAGCATGCGCAGCGACGTCGACTTGCCGCAGCCGGAGGGGCCGACGAGCACCATGAACTCGCCGTCGCCGATCTCGAGGTTGAGCTTGTCCACCGCGGCGTGGTCGGCGCCGGGATAGACGCGGGTTGCATCCTTGAAGCTGACAGTGGCCATGATCGCCACCAAATCCTTTCCACGGGCAGGAACGTGCCCGACGATCCGTCGTAGAGAGGACGAAGGACGTCCTCGCCCGTACTCATTCTCGCACATCCTCCCCGCGTCCCGCCTCCGCGACGCCCCGCCGGGCCCATCCCCGCGGGGCCCGCTTGCCACGAAGGGCGGTCTCGGGCATCATGGGTCCGTGGAGTTCTCCCTGATGCGCACCGTCGTCGTTGGTCGTCGAATGACCAGCGCCATGTGTCGCGTCCGCTGAACCCCGGTTCTCGCGCCGGCCGCCGAGGCCCGAGCGCAGCGATGCATGGCGTCCGGGCCCGATGCGCCCGTCCTCGCGAATCCTCGTCCGGTGAGGGTGCGAGTGCGCCGCCGGCCCCCTCTTCTCCGCTTCATCCATCACGGCCGCACTGCGGCCGGCAACGGGAGGTACAATCCAGGTGATCGAACTCACCGGTGTCAACGTCACCTTCCCCGGCCACCGCCCGGGGGAGACGATCCGCGCCGTCCGCGACGTCGACCTGACGGTCGACGACGGCGACGTCTACGGCATCGTCGGCTACTCGGGGGCCGGCAAGTCGACCCTCGTGCGCACGATCAACCTGCTGCAGCGGCCCACGTCGGGCTCGGTGCGCGTGGACGGGCAGGAGATGACCGGGCTCTCCGCGGTCCGGCTGCGAGGCGCCCGCAAGCGGATCGGCATGATCTTTCAGCACTTCAACCTGCTGGGCTCGCGCACGCTGTTCGGCAACGTCGCCTACCCGCTCAGGGGGGGCGGGCGGACGAAGCCGCAGGTGCGCGAGCGCGTCATGGGGCTGCTCGACCTGGTCGGCATGGCTGATCGGGCGAGCGCCTACCCGAGCCAGCTGTCCGGCGGCCAGCGCCAGCGCGTGGCCATCGCCCGGGCCCTGGCCAACGACCCCTCGGTGCTGCTCTGCGACGAGGCCACCAGCGCCCTGGACCCGAAGACCACCGGCGGCATCCTCGACCTGCTCGGCCGACTTAACGCCCAGACCGGACTGACGGTCGTCCTCATCACCCACGAGATGGGCGTCGTCAAGCAGATCTGCTCGCACGTGGCCGTCATGGAGGAGGGCCGCATCATCGAGCGCGGCTCCACCGTCGACGTCTTCACCGACCCGCACGAGCCGCTGACCCGCGACTTCATCGACACCGCCAACCACGTCGAGGCCGGGATCACGACGGTCATCACCCACCCCGACCTCGTGAGGCACGGCAGCGGGGACCGCCTCGTCTCCCTGCAGTTCGCCGGCGCGACCACCGGGGATCCCGTGGTCGCCGCCCTGACCCGCGACTACAACGTGAACGCCACCATCCTGTTCGCCAACGTCGAGGTCATCTCGGGGACGCCGGTCGGCAACCTACTGCTCGGCCTGTCGGGCTCCCAGCCCGACCTGGACGCGGCCGAGGGCTGGCTGGCGGGCTCCGGGGTACGCGTGCACAACTACAGTGACGCCGAGATCGAGTCCATCCGAGAGCGCGCGGCGGCCGAGGCCGCCGACGTCGACGGGGGCCGTGACGAGGAGGACCACCGATGACCGACTGGCTCGGACGCGTCGCCCACGTCCTGCTGCCGAACGTCCTGAAGAGGCCGGACGACCTGTGGGACGCCACCGTCGAGACCCTCTACATGACGGCCGTCTCGGCCCTCATCGCCGGCGTGCTCGGCATCGTCCTGGGCACCGTCCTCGTCGTCACGGACAGGCGCGGCATCGGGCCCCATCCGCGGCTGTACTGGGTACTCGACAAGCTCGTGAACCTGTTCCGCTCGATCCCGTTCGTCATCCTCATCGCGCTCGTCGGACCGCTCACCCGCATCATGACGGGCACGACGATCGGCACCACCGCCGCCCTCGTCCCGCTCGTCATCGGCACCGTGCCGTTCTACGCCCGGCAGATCCAGAACGCCGTCCTCGAGGTCGACCCGGGCGTCGTCGAGGCGGCCCAGGCGATGGGCTCCAGCCCGATGGAGGTCATCTTCCGCGTCTACCTGCGCGAGGCGCGCCCGGGCATCATCCGCGTCTCGGCGCTGACGATCATCAGTCTCATCGGTCTCACGACGATGGCCGGCATCGTCGGCGGCGGCGGCCTGGGCGACCTGGCGATCTCCCGCGGCTACAACCGCTTCCAGAACGACGTCACTGTCGTCTGCACGCTCATCATCCTCGTCCTCGTCTACGTCTCCCAGGCGATCGCCGATCTCCTGGTCAAGCGCGTCACCCACTGACGACCGATCCCCATTCCGCACGAAGGAGAACTCCATGAAGCGCGCACTCGCGGCAGGGCTGGCCCTGGTCGTGGCCGTCGGGCTGGCCGGCTGCTCCGGCTCGTCGACGGGCTCGAACGGCTCCGGCAAGGACGGGGCGACCGTCAAGGTCGGCGTCGTCGGAGACAACAACGAGCCCTGGGAGACCGCGGCCGACTCGCTGAAGGAGAAGGAGAACATCGACGTCGAGCTCGTGAAGTTCTCCGACTACGTCCAGCCGAACCAGGCGCTGAGCGACGGCTCGGTCGACCTCAACAGCTTCCAGACCGAGATCTACCTCGACACCTACAACAGCGAGCACGGCACCGACCTCACCTCGATCGGCTACACTCTCATGGCCCCGCTCGGCGTCTACTCGCACAGGGTCTCCTCGGTCGGCGACCTGGCCGACGGCGCCACGGTGACCATCCCGAACGACGTCTCCAACGGCGGCCGGGCGCTGAAGCTGCTCGAGAAGGCCGGGCTCATCACGGTGAACCCGGACGCCGGGCTCACCCCGGGCCTCGACGACGTCACCGGCAACCCGAAGAACCTGCGGATCACCCAGCTCGACGCCGCCCAGACCGCCCGCTCCCTCGACGACTCGGACGCTGCCGTCGTCAACTCGGGCATCGCCGTCGACGCCGGGCTCACCCCGAGCACCGACGCGATCTTCATCGAGGAGACCGGCGAGGCCTCGAGGCCGTACTACAACGTCATCGCCGCCCGCGCCTCCGACGTGGACGACGAGACCTACCGGACGGTCGTGCGGTACTACCAGTCCGACGAGGTCGCCCGGACGATCGCCGACAGCACCAGGGGCTCCCAGATCGCCGTCTGGGACGGCGCCCCCTCGGCGTCCCCGAGCGCCACCGCCTCGCAGAGCAAGGCCGCCTGAACGGCGTCCCGAACACAACCATGCAGTGAAGGAGAATCTCATGAAGCGCGCACTCGCGGCAGGGCTGGCCCTGGTCGTGGCCGTCGGGCTGGCCGGCTGCTCCGGCTCGTCGACGGGCTCGAACGGCTCCGGCAAGGACGGGGCGACCGTCAAGGTCGGCGTCGTCGGAGACAACAACGAGCCCTGGGAGACCGCGGCCGACTCGCTGAAGGAGAAGGAGAACATCGACGTCGAGCTCGTGAAGTTCTCCGACTACGTCCAGCCGAACCAGGCGCTGAGCGACGGCTCGGTCGACCTCAACAGCTTCCAGACCGAGATCTACCTCGACACCTACAACAGCGAGCACGGCACCGACCTCACCTCGATCGGCTACACTCTCATGGCCCCGCTCGGCGTCTACTCGCACAGGGTCTCCTCGGTCGGCGACCTGGCCGACGGCGCCACGGTGACCATCCCGAACGACGTCTCCAACGGCGGCCGGGCGCTGAAGCTGCTCGAGAAGGCCGGGCTCATCACGGTGAACCCGGACGCCGGGCTCACCCCGGGCCTCGACGACGTCACCGGCAACCCGAAGAACCTGCGGATCACCCAGCTCGACGCCGCCCAGACCGCCCGCTCCCTCGACGACTCGGACGCTGCCGTCGTCAACTCGGGCATCGCCGTCGACGCCGGGCTCACCCCGAGCACCGACGCGATCTTCATCGAGGAGACCGGCGAGGCCTCGAGGCCGTACTACAACGTCATCGCCGCCCGCGCCTCCGACGTGGACGACGAGACCTACCGGACGGTCGTGCGGTACTACCAGTCCGACGAGGTCGCCCGGACGATCGCCGACAGCACCAGGGGCTCCCAGATCGCCGTCTGGGACGGCGCCCCCTCGGCGTCCCCGAGCGCCACCGCCTCGCAGAGCAAGGCCGCCTGAACAGCCGACGACAGCAGGACGCCGTTGGTCCGGGCCGGCGCGGCCCGTTGCTCCGGACTCGGCGAGCAGGAGGAATCATGGTCTTCGACCAGCAGCGCATCCACGCCGAGATCGAGGCGCTCGCCCCGCGCATCATCGCCGACCGCCGCCATCTTCACCAGCACGCCGAGACGAGCCTGAAGGAGTTCGGCACGGCGCAGTACATCTCCGACCGCCTCGACTCGCTGGGCATCGACCACGTCGGGGTCGGTGAGACGGGCCTGCTCGGCACCCTCACCGGCGCCGACGAGGGGCCGACGATCCTGCTGCGCGCCGACATCGACGCCCTGCCGCTGCGCGACGACTGCGGCGCGCCGTGGGCCAGCACGGTCGGGGCCAACCACGCCTGCGGCCACGACGGCCACGTCAGCGCCCTGCTGGCGGCGGCCGAGGTCCTCGCGGCGCACCGCGCCGACTTCGACGGCACCATCGAGTTCGCCTTCCAGCAGGCCGAGGAGATCGGCGCCGGCGGCCTCATCTTCGAGAAGCAGGGCGCCCTCGAGGGCCTCGACCAGGTCTTCGGCTTCCACTTCGCCTCGGACCTTCCGGTCGGCACGGTGAGCACGACCGCCGGCCCGCAGTGGGCCAGCGTCGACCACTTCTCGATCGATGTCCACGGCAGGGGCGGTCACGTCTCCAAACCGCACCTGTGCCGTGACGCGCTCGTCGCGGGAGCCTCGATCGTCGTCGAGGCCCAGCAGATCGTGGCCCGCGAGCTGAGCCCCTTCGACGAGGCCGTCGTGGGCATCGGCACATTCGCCTCGGGCGAGAACTACAACATCATCGCCTCCTCGGCCCACCTCGAGGGAACCGTGCGGGCCTTCGACGAGAAGGTGCGCGCCACCGTGCTGGCCTCGCTCGAACGCATCGCCGATGCCACGGCCCGCGCCCACAACACGACCGCCGAGTTCACCCGCACCGTCTACGCCGACGTCCTCGACAACGACCCCGAGGCCTCGCGCTTCGCCACCCGGGTCGCCCTCGAGATGCCCGGCGTCGAGCGGGTCATCACGGACAACCCCAGGAGCGCCGGCGGCGACGACTTCGCGGTCTTCCTCCACCACGCGCCGGGCGTCTACGCCCGGGTCGGTTCCGGCGGCACCCCCGCCACGAGCCACCCGCACCACACCTACGAGTTCGCGCTCGACGAGGCCGCTCTGCCGATCGGCGCCGAACTCCACGTCGGCTACGCGCTGCGCTGGCTGGCCGGCGGCTACGAGGGCTGAGGCGGGCCGTCTCACCGAGTGGGCCGGGCCCCCCACCCCGGCCCGACGGGATCGCGGGCGGGAGAGCCCGCCAGGGGCCCGCCCGGGCCCCATCGTCCCGGGCCGGGATTCAGCGCACGCTCCAGCGCGCCGTCTGCGAGAAGTCCTGCACCAGCTCGGCGAACATGCCGTCCCCGGCCGCCAGCTCGGCCGGGGAGCCGTGCTCGACGATGCGGGTCGGGATGCCGCGCTCGCGTCCGGACAGGACGTAGACGTGGTCGGCGGCCATGATCGTCGACAGGCGGTGGGCGATGACGACGACCGTCCGTCCGGCCGCCAGCTCGGCGAGCGCCTGCGTGATGGCCGACTCGTTCTCGGCGTCCAGCGCCGAGGTGATCTCGTCCAGCAGGAGGATGGGGGCGTCCTTGAGGAAGGCGCGGGCGATCGAGACGCGCTGGCGCTCGCCGCCGGACAGCCTCAGCCCGCCCTCGCCGACCCGCGTGTCGAGCCCATCGGGCAGCGCGGCGATGACGGGCTCGAGACCCGCCCGGGCGATGGCCTCGGCCAGCTCCTCGTCGGTGGCCCCGGGACGCGAGATCCGCACGTTCTCGGCGATCGTCGTGTCGAACAGGTAGACGTCCTGGAAGACCATCGAGACCATGTCCATGAGCTCGGCCGAGTCCATGTTCCGCACGTCGACGCCGCCGACGGTGATCCGGCCGGAGCCGACGTCCCAGAAGCGGGCGATGAGCTTGGTGACCGTCGACTTGCCGCAGCCGGACGGGCCGACCAGCGCGGTGATCCGCCCCTCGGCGGCCTGCAGCGACAACTGCTCGAAGAGCGTGTCACCGGTCGTGTAGCCGAAGGTCACGTCGTCCAGGCGGATGTCGGTGCCCGCCGGGTGCCCGGGGCTCGCCGGTTCGGGCAGGGTCGGGGCCTCGACGATCTGCTCGATCGCGTCGAGGCTGACCATGTCCTGCTGCAGGGCGGCGGCGTAGAAGATCGACTGCGAGATGGGCGTGGTGAAGCGGGCGGCCATGACGCCGATCGCGACGAAGGCCGCGGCGTCGAGGCCGCCGCCGAGCACGATGCCCAGGCCGGCGGCCAGCACGGCGGCGAAGAAGGCCTGGGCGAGCAGACCGAAGGCGATGGTCGGGCGTCCCTGGGCCGCCATGATCGCGTTCATCTCGTCGTTCTCGTCCGACAGGGCCTCGGCCAGGGGCCGCCAGGCGGTGCCCGAGATGCCCTGGGCGCGCAGCACCGGCTGCAGGTGGGCGTGCTCGATGGCGACCGAGGCGGTGCGCGCGGCGATGGCGGGGGCCCGCCGGTGCTCGGCCATGAGCAGCCGCGAGGCCCAGTTCCACAGCAGGGCGACGACCGGCACCACGAGGAGCATGATGAGGCCGAGGCGCCATTCGTAGCAGAGGGTGACGACCAGCACCGTCAGCGGGGTGACGATCCCGGAGATGAACTGCGGCAGCACGATGGGTGTCAGGTGCGAGAGGTTGTCGGTCTCGGTCGAGATGGCCGAGGAGACCCGCCCGACCGAACCCGAATCGAACCAGCCCAGCGGCAGCCGCACGACGTGGGAACCGATCCTGGCCACGGCGTTGCCGCAGACGTCGTAGGCGCTCACCTTGTTCGCGCGGATCAGTGTGGCGGCCTGGATGAGGAAGGCGGCGGCGCCGAAGCCGACGAGCAGCCACATCGGGCCCCACGCCTGCCCCGGGTCGGGCCCGAGGAGGGCGCGCAGGAAACCGATGAGCGCGCTGAAGGCCAGGCCCTGCAGGACGGCCGCGACGACATAGCCGGTCACCAGCAGGTGGATCGTCGAGGGCCGGTCGAAGAAGGAGTTGAACCGGCTAAGCATCGTGGACTCCTGCCATGGTCTGGTTCTGCGCGGCCCACAGCGCGGCGTACTGCCCGCCGACCGCCAGCAGCTCGTCGTGGGTGCCGGTCTCGGTGATGCGCCCGTCGTCGACGACGGCGATCTGGTCGGCGCTGCGGATGGTCGACAGGCGGTGGGCGATCATCACGACCGTGCGCCCCTGCGCCAGGCCGGTGATGGCCCGCTGGATCTCCAGCTCCGAGTGGGCGTCGGCCTGGGCCGTGGCCTCGTCCAGGATGAGGATCGGGGGAGCGGCCAGGAAGGCGCGGGCGATGGTCAGACGCTGGGCCTCGCCGCCGGACAGGAAGCCGGCGTTCTCGCCGAGCGTCGTGTCGTAGCCCTCGGGCAGGGTCATGATCCGCTCGTGGATGCGCGCCGCCCGTGCCGCCGCGACGATCTCGTCGCGGGTGGCGTCGGGCCTGCCCAGGGCGATGTTCCCGGCGACCGTGTCGGTGGCGGTCATGACCTCTTGGAAGACGAGCGACATCGAGCTCATGAGCTGCTGGTTCGTCTGGGCGCGCACGTCGACGCCGCCGACGCTGATGGAGCCCGAGTCGACGTCCCAGAAGCGGGCGATGAGTTTGGCCAGCGTCGACTTGCCGCCGCCGGAGGGGCCGACGAGCGCGGTGACGGTGCCGGGGCGGCAGGTGAGGCTGACGTCCTCGATGACCGGCGTGCCGGGCTCGTACGAGAAGGAGACGTTCTTCAGCTCGATGAGTGAACGGTCGGCCGTGAACTCGGCCGGCGCGTCGGGCTCGGGCAGCTCCCCGGTGGACAGCACGTCGAGCGTGGACCGGGCCGCCTGGGTCGCCGCGTAGACCTGCTGGAAGATCTGCACCAGCGCCTGGAGGCCCTCGGGGATGCCCACCCAGACGAGGGCGAAGGCGAGCACCGTCAGGGGCTGCGCCCAGCCCATGCGGACGAACCAGTAGCCGGTGCCCGCGGTCAGGGCCAGGGTCGTGGCCGGCTGCATCGCCGCGCCGACGATCGCCATGCCGATCCCCGCGGCGTTCATCCACTCCATCGAGACGTCGGCGTGCCGCTTGCGGGCCGCGTCGAAGCGGCCGAACACCGTGGCGGTCATGCCGAAGTTCTTGACCTCCTTGATGCCGTCGACCATCTCGACGGTCACCGCGGCGAGCTCGCGCTCGGCGGCCGAGTAGTCCTCGAATCTCCTGCCCATGGCGCGCAGGCTCGGCAGCATGCACAGGGCGAGCAGCAGCACCCAGCCGGCGATGAGCGCGCCGGCGAAGCGGGCGTCCAGCCACAACAGGTAGCCGAAGCCCACCACGACGACCCCCAGGGTGTTCGCCAGGTCGCCCGACAGGTGCGCGACGAGCGAGTGGACCGAGCTGGTGTCCGAGGTGATCGCCTTGCGGACCACGCCGCTGGACCGGTCGTTGAACCAGCCCAGCGGCACGCGCTTGAGCTTGTCGACCAGGCGCCGGCGCAGCTGGTAGCGCAGCCCGGCCTCGGTGCGGTGGTTCGCGCCGACGGCCCCCGTGTAGGCGACGCCGTGGACCATCATGGCGATGACGGCCGCGATCACCCAGCCCCACAGTCGCGCCGCCGGGGCGCCGGACAGGAGCCCCCGGGCGATCTCGACCAGCCCGACGTACGGCACGATCTTCAGGGCCGAGCCGACGAAGGCGACCAGGCCGCCCAGCAGCATCGAACGGTGCGCGCTGGCGGTCAGTTCCCAGATGTTCCTCGGCGGCGGCTGCCCGGCGTCCGGTGCCGGTTGTGCGCTCATGGAATGCCTCCTCCTCGGCGGCTGGTGGTGACCGTGCCGGTCAGACGATGCCGGCGCGCTTGAACTGCTTGCGCGTCAGCGCACGGCCCCAGTAGCAGCCGATGACGGCGGCCGCGACGCCCAGTACGCAGAACAGGGCCATCGTCAGCGGGTTCAGCAGGTTCGTGCCGACGCGGGCCACCTCGAGGGCGGCGTTGTCGGCGTACTGGTCCAGGTAGGCCTGCTTCATCCAGACGAAGGGGATGTACTCGCCGATCGAGTAGCAGGCGATGAAGGCGCTGTAGGCCAGGGTCATCGAGCGGAAGGAGCGGCGCCCGAGCCTGGAGTGGATGAGCTCGCCGATGATGCCGCCGAGGATCGTCATGTAGCACATGGAACCGCCGGGCGCCATGGTGATGAGGCACAGGCCGAGGACGAGGCCGGTGATGAGGAAGGAACCGGGGCGTTGCACCTTGCCGAGCAGGACGGTGAAGATCAGGCCGCCGAAGAGGCCGAAGATCACCGGCAGCAGCACCATGATGATCGGCACGGCGGCCATGATCATGCCGCAGAACATGAACAGCACGATGTACAGGGCGATGAAGACGCCCATCGTCACGTAGTCGCGGACTTTGGAGTTCTTGCGCTGCACGGCCTGCTGGGCGGCCGTGGTGCCCTGGGGTGCGGCGGGATCGTTCTGACTCATCGGTTGTCTCCGTTCTCTCAAGGTGTGCGTGCGGCGCCTGGGCGCGTGCGGGTGGTGACGGTCTTCAGGCGCATCCTGTGGTCGTCGATGCGGATCACGTGGTCGAAGGTCTCGGCGGCGAACTCGGTGTCGTGGGTGATGACCAGCACGAGCGCGCCGTCGGCGGCCACCTGCCGCAGCAGTTCCGACAGGGCGCGCATGCTGCCCGCGTCGAGGCCGCCGGTCGGTTCGTCGAGGCAGATGACCGGGGCCTGTTTCATGCAGGCCAGGGCGATGCCCAGGCGCTGCTTCTGGCCGCCCGAGAGGGTCAGCGGGTGCTGCCCGGCGAGGGCGCTGAGGCCCATCCTCGCCAGCAGCTCGTCGGCCAGCCGGAGTGTCCGCTCGCCCGGTTCGGGGCCGATGAGCAGCTCGGCGCGGACCGACTCGCCGAGCAGCTGGTACTCGACGTCCTGCATGACGTAGGCGCTCTCGCGGGTGCGCCGGCGGCGCGGCCAGTCGGCGTCGCCGAGCCGGATCCGGGCGCCCCGGCAGGCGAGCAGGCCGAGGATGACCCGGACCAGCGTCGTCTTGCCGCAGCCGTTGGTGCCGGTGATGCCCACCACGCCGCGGGCGGGCAGGCACAGGTCGTCGATCCTCCACAGCATGTCGTGGCCGGGGTAGGCGAAGGCGGCCGAGGAGATGCGCAGGCCGTCGCCGGGGACCGGCCCGGCTGCCGGGCAGGACTCGACGGCCTCCGGGCGCAACTGGCGAAGGCCCTGGTCGGTGAACCACTGCGCATCCTTGGCGGCGATGTCTTCGGCGCCGAGGTCGGCGACGATGCGTCCGGCGTCCATGATGACGGCACGGTCGAGGACGCCGTCCAGGTAGCTGAGCCGGTGATCGGCGACCAGCGCGGTCACGCCCCGGGCCTTCAGCGAGCCGATCACCTCGGTCAGCATCGCCAGGCCCTCGGTGTCGAGATTGGCGGACGGCTCGTCGAAGAGCAGGATGCGCGGGCGCGGCATGAGGGCGGCGCCGATGGCGACCTTCTGCTTCTCGCCGCTGGAGAGCTTCGACAGGCCCCGGCCCAGCAGCTCCTCGATGCCCACCGCCGCCGCGGTCTCGTCGATCCGTCGGGCGATCTCGTCCGGTTCGACGCCCGCGTTCTCGCAGGGGAAGGCGAGTTCGCTGCGCACGTCGAAGGTGAAGAACTCCGACCGGGGGTCCTGGAAGACGTAGCCGACCCGGGAGGCCAGTTCGGCCGTGGTGTGCTGTGCGACGGGGGAGCCGTCGACGAGGACCCGGCCGCTCACCTGCGCCTCGTGGAAGCCGGGGACGAGCCCGTTGATCGAGCGCAGGGCGGTGGTCTTGCCGCACCCGGAGGGGCCGGTGAGCAGGACGGTCTGGCCGTCGGGAACCAGCAGGTCGATGCCGTCCAGGGCCGGGGGCAGGGGGCCGTCGTCACCCAGGTAGGCGACGCTGAAGCGCTCGAACTCGACACCCATCTCAGCCGACCAGCAGCTTCAGCAGGATGACGACTGCGACGCAGGCGCCCGCCAGCGCCACGTCGACGGGCTGGATGCGCGGCGCGACCATGCTGGTGCGGTGGGCGTCGGGGTCGAGCCCCTTGCAGACCGCGGCGGCCGAGAGCTCGTCGGCGATCCGCCCGGTGCGCATGAGCACCGGGACGACGAGGTGCTCGCACTGGGCGACCGGGTGGCGCGACCAGCGCTTCCAGCCCGGCTGGGTGTGGCGCAGCCGGGCGCCGGAGCGGATGACCCGGATCTCGCCCACGAGTGTGGGCACGTAGCGGTAGATGACGATGAGCACGACCAGCAGGGTGCCCCTGACATGGATGCGGTCGAGAGTGGCCATGACCTCGCTCATCGGCAGCCTGCGGAGGACGAGCCAGGCGGTGACGTAGATCGGGTAGGCCTTCACGACGAGGGTGAGGGCGATGCCGAAGAAGGGCACCAGGGGGATGGCGCCACCGGCGACGCACAACTGCTGCGCGGCCACGATGAGCGCGTAGGCGGCCGCCGGCCTCCAGGTCCTCCGGCCCATGCCGAGCACGAGGCACAGGGCGAGCACGAAGGCAGTGGCCAGCACGGAGCCGAGAAGGGGGCCGATGATGGTCGACTCGACGGCCATCGACGCGATCATGACGAAACCGGCCCGCAGGTCGGGCTTGACCGGGGATGTCGTCCGGACGACATCACAAAGAACCGGTGACAGCGTCCTTGGTGTGCTGGTCATCACGTCCATCTGTCTGTCTGAGAGACTGAACAATCTCAGGTGAGTCTAACCTACCGCTTAGGTGAGTCTAACCTATTCCTGTCCGGTGTCATCGGCTCCGCGCTCACCGGGCTGCTCGCCATGCGCTACGGCGCCTGGGCGCTGACCGTCGTCTCGGGCACGGCCTGCGCGGTCTGTCTCGTGCTGGTGCCCTCTGGGCTGTTCTCCGGCGTTCCCCTCATGGTGCTCGTCGCGCTGCTGGGCATGTTCTCGCCCTCGACCCAGAACCTGGTCAACTCCCTCGTCGCCGACTCCGTCGGACCGTCGCTGCGCGCCGCGGTGCTCGGCGTCACCCTGGGGGTCGGTCGGCTCGGTGCTGTGGCCGCCCCGGTGATCGGCTCGTTCCTGCTGCTGAGGGCCGGCCGCGGACAGGGTCTCGCCAGCCCCGCGGGTGCGGTCTTCCTCGCTTTCGCGGCCGCCTGCTGGCGCGGCGCGGTCGAGCGCTGGAGGCAGCTCGGTGACGGTGCCAGTCCTGGTCCAGGCCTGCCAACTCGTTGTCCGGAATGCCAAGGTATGGCTGACATGAAACGAAACCGTGTTTTTCGTGGGTTTCCTGTGCCGTTTCGGATGCGGTGGGGGCGTGCGGGTCGGGGTCACCTTGGAGGAGACCGTCGTCCTGGTCGGGTGGAGGAAGCGTTCCGACAATCATGTGCTGGCGCGGATGAAAGCAGAAGCGAT
>ERZ773060.101-NODE-101-length-41603-cov-51.9795_pt1 | contig 41603 bp, 54 predicted proteins | sample MGYA00580628_ERZ773060 | MGnify/ENA primary metagenome ERZ773060 (study PRJEB29015, sample SAMEA2738019) | human oral metagenome | biome: human oral; feature: human-associated habitat; material: dental | place: China | collected 2045 ... | reverse complement strand
CTTCGGGCCTGCTGGACCTTGAGGACCGGTTTCACCCTTCGGGCCTGCTGGACCTTGAGGACCGGTTTCACTAGTACCTCCTACGGTCGATGCGTTCGTCCACTTCAATTGACCGTCGTCGCCAAGTGCAAGAACCTGCCCCGTAACGCCTCCGGCGGGAAGCGTGAGCGTATACTGAGTGACACCAGGCGCTGGAGGGACTGCAGAGTAACTCCACAGGTCAAGCGGATGGTTCTTGTCGTTCTTCTCCGTGACGAGAATCTCGAAAGTGCCAGCGCCAACCGATGTTGCGTTGACAGTCCAAGAACCGGCCCAAAGCCAAATTCCACGACTGAAATTCCTGGAAATGTAGCCGTCGGCATCAAGGCTCGCGGTGATCGTCTCACTTCGAACCCTGACGGAAGGAGAACCAGGAATGACAGATTCCAGAACCTTTGGTGTGAAGACAATGTCGCCCTTCGCAGGAAGCACATCGGGAAACGCTTCATCACCAGGACCGATGTCCGCTACTGCCCTGAGAACTCGGCCAGACACCAGGCCGACCTTCCAACCAAGAGTGGTGACCGGAGTTTCATTAACCGGAATAGTCATTCCTGGTTCCTCCTTCCATTTTGAAGTTACTCGGCCGGAACAGTACCCGGCTCAAGCTCGGAAGTCGTCGAGCTCTCAACGGAAGTGTCGGTGTGCGACTTGGCGACGAAGCCAAGAATGCCGCCGAGCGCCATGACAACGGTGTATGCAGGAGTCACCCAGTCGGGCTGCACATACGCGCCATTGCTCGCGTTGCAGAACAGCGTGATACTCACAAGAGCTAGAGCAGCGATTGCCCAAACACCGTAACAGAAGTCACGGAACTTCGGATTGCTGATAGTGATTCTAGTCATTACTTCACCTTGATCCTTTGACCGACAACAATTGAATTCGGAATAAGACCAGGATTGAGAGCGCAAAGCTCGTCAATGGTCTTGCCTGATGCAGTAGCGATGGCCTTGAGAGTGTCGCCCTTCTTGACGACAACGAGCGTGTCAGAAAGCTCAGCCGCAGGAACGGTCCCCGGCTCGGTCTTGGAGTAGTCGATGTAAGCATCGATCGCCTCCTTGACAGCCTTCACAACCTTGTCGTCGTTCGTGATACCGCGAACTGCCTCGGTGATCGCGTTCTTCATGTCGTTGACAAACGCATCCTGCCATGCCATGATGGTGCCGACAGAAACTGCCTCGCCCTGACGATGATCATCGGCCGGAAGGCCATTCCGGACGACCTTGAAATTCCACACATTGGCGGGAATCCTGTTGAAATTCTCAGGAAGCCAACCAATCTCAGTCCTGAGGGTGGTCGTACCCTCCTCTTCCTGACGCTGAATCTGCGCGTCAAGAATCGCGTTGGCAATCTCCTCTGCCGAGGGCATGTCATCTCCTTCTTCGTAATCCACATCGGTTCCGGCACCACTGAGACGATCCGTCCACTCAACCGCAAGATCCGCAAAGGTCCTGCCATAAGTGTTGTACGTCCCGCTTGGGTTGCCGGAGTTGTACGTCGAGCCAGCACGGGCAAGACTTTCCCAAGAGTAATCCCCACCGCAGTACGACTTCAAGAGATTGAAGCCGAACACACAATTCCAGTAAGGATCCCACCAGGAATAATTGGGATTATTCTTGAAATAGCCTGGGTAAGTGATCTGCGTCGGACCAACGCCATTCGAGACACCGCCTCCAAGGACAACAGGAAGAAAGTTGTTCTTGAAATTGTCCTCGGTGACAAGACCCCATCCTTGGCATGCGCCTCCTGCGTCATGCCCGTAGATGTTGGGGCCTCCGGTCTCCTTCATGATCATACCCATGGCCACCCCAAGAGGCAGACCCGTGTTGTTGCTCGCTGCGACGATGGCCGTGGCGTTGGCTACGCCAGCTTGGTTGAGGATGTCAACCGCTTGTGCCATGTTGCGCCCTCCTCGCATCGTTCAGCGCCTTCCTCCTGGCGATGGCCGAAGAGGTCAGCTTCTTGTTACCCTTCTTGTAATTGTCGGGGTTGTTCTTGATCCCACAAATGTGAATCAGAGTGAGCAACCTCGGGAGCGGCCATGTTTCACAAGAAAATGGAATACTGTTGGCCGTCATCCAGTAGTAGACGAGTTCCGATGTGATGAACTCACGAGACTCCTGCCGCTTCTTGGCATCGCTGAAAGTAGTGGCGGTCATCGGAGATTCAATGTAGCGCTGGATCTCGCCAATCTTGTCCTCCGGCATGTAGATGTACACATTCGGGTCAACATCCTCCGGAGCAAAAGTCATCATTCGGATGTAGTCCATGATCTCAGCATTGGACTTCTCCGAGCTCAGGAAGGCCTTGCAGTACTTTGCCTCCCATTTTGAAATTGCGAGAAGAGAGTGCTCAAGGCACAGAGTCACAGGTTCAATGTCGATGAACTCTCCAGTTGTTCGATCGTAATACTCGTCTGCATCAATGTTGATCTTGAGCACTCTCTTCTCCTAGTTTTGTCAGCCGCCAGCCTTGACAGCAGAGATGAGCTCCGTGATGGACGGAAGCGTCGAATCGCTAGTGGCGGAACCCTCGACCTTGTCGGTGATGCTCTTGAGCTTGGTCTGATCGACAAGGGTCGAATCAAGCGTGAAAGTGGCCGACGGGTCGAAGCCCTCGACAACCTGCTTGATCGCGGTGACATCCCAGCTGAAGCTGGTCGGCTCCGGGGAGTCGTTCACCGTGGCATGCTCCTTCTCCGACGGAGACGCCTTCATGCCGTACACGAAGTGATGCTTGTAACCAGCATTGGAGTCGGTGTCGGTGCCAACCTTAGTACGGTAGTACAGAGCGAAACCCGTGCGGTTCTGCTGACCGATGTACGCGCCAGGAGCGATCTCCTTGGTACCATCGCACTGCTCGAACTCCGGCGGGTAGGTGAAAGCCTCGATCGAACCCTTCCACTCCTCGGCCGAGTACAGCGCGAGATACTTCATGTTGTCAGCGTACTGAGCATTCTCCTCAGCGCCCTCGGGGGACTCGGTGACGGTCTTCAGACCGTTCCAAACCACGCCTTTTTCATACTCGCCGTTCTTCTTTTGAACGAACAGAACACCGTGGTCAACGCCAGTCTCGTACTTTCGTTCGCCACTGGTGTCCCAAACCAACTTGGACATTTCAACTCCTTAGAACCAAATATCGAAAGCGTCATGGTTCAGCCCATCGACAGCGTAGTGCCGCTCATGGACACACGCGGGCAAACCAGCGATCTTGTCTACAATTGGACTGTCGGGATCCTCATCTATGACAGTCACCTGATAACGATGGATGTGACGATACGGCACATTGTCTGCGAACGTGGTGTCTCCAGGCATCCTTTCATACACGATTGCTGGATACTTGAGCATCAGCTGTACCGGAGGTTGGAAATACACCTGGCGCGAACCAAGGCATGTCTCCAGTACAACTTGCAGATCAGTTCGCTTGGCCATTGTAAATCCCTCCCAAAGTCAAGACGATACGTGGCCGGTTGATCTCGATGTTGATTACTTTCCATTTTGAACCATTCATCACAACGTAACGAATTGCTCCAATGTTTTCATACATGAACGCGTCAGCGACAATGGAAATCTGATTCGAGATGGTAAGATCGTCATTGGCTTTGTCTGACGGAGACCAACGCCAGGCATGTTTCAACAGATCCCCACGACGCTTACGCTCCGTAAGGCTCGGCCTCCACACGCCCGGCGCAGTCTCCTTCAAATGTTCATAGCCGATGGCTCCACTGAACTTCGCCATTGGCTAACCACCCTGCTCAGGCGGTCTTCTGCTCGATGACAACAGCGGAGTAAGGCTCAACCAGGGCACCCGACAGACGAGTCTCGTACAGGTACTTCATCTGGTTGTAGTCGATGTCGAAGTCATCGAAGAAGTTGACCTCGCCGCCCTTGTTGGTGCCAACGTTGTAGTCGGACATGTTGACGATGATGCCGAGGACGTTGGCCGTACCGCCACCCTCGCTGGCACCGAGCGCCCTGGTGAGACCCTTCATGGGGTCGACGTCGACGATCGAGCCGACCTCAAGGGCATTCGCGAGCTCCTCACGAGTGTTGTACAGTCGACGACCCATCTTGTCACGCTGATGCAGCATGTCGAAGATGACCTTCTTGTGAGCGAAGAACGTCGGGTTGCCGGAGCCCTCATATTCGAGCATAGCCTCTGCAACAATGTCGATCAGTGCGCCGTCGGCAAGCGACGCATCCTTGGAAATGGTGTGCTTGACACTGTAGAAATTGTCATCGGAAAGGATCGGACGAATGTGCTCCTCCTGAATCTTGTCATCAGAGGTGACCGAACGACCATCGCCGAACAGGATCGCGCGAGCGAGCTCCTCCTTCAGCTTGACCTGCATCTCTGCCTTGATCCAGGACACAACGTCGAAATCAGTGATGTCGAGAACGTCGTCACGGTCAAGCTTCTGCTTCTTGTAAATGGTCTGCGGGGTGGTCTCCCGGCGAAGCAGCTTGAAGACTTCTTCCTTCTTCAGCTTACCCTTCTGGTAGCCCCGCGCCCTGGCGTCGTCACCAGAAATATCGGCGAAGGTGGTACGAACCTTGGCGAACGGGGTGTGCTTGGTGCCGCCGACGATGGCCTGAACCCACGGCTTCTCCTTCTGGATGAACTCCGGCGGGTTGTTCATCTCCTTGGCGTCCGGGAACAGAAGCTCGATGTTCGAGATGCCATAAGACTGAGCGTGAGCCATCACAGACTCGGACAGAGTGCCGTAAGCCTCCGCATCAGCGAAGATGGCCTTGATCTGAGAGTGCTCAAGCTTGGGGCCGCGATCAACAGCAGTCGAATCGAACACGTTGTGCTTCACGTTTGCCTCCTTGGTAGCAGAATGCGCAACATTGTCAGCGGAATCAGTATTCTGGTCATTGTCCTGATCTTCGCTGAGAGCCTGATCTACGAGATAAGTGAGGACATCCTTCTGTTCATCGGTCATGGTCTCGATGATGTCACCGATGGTACGGTCGTCCTCGTCATCATCGTTGCTACCAGAGTCATTCTGAGCCGGAGTTTCGTCCCCGTGCTCAATGGTCATACCCGTCGTGATGATTGCCTCATCCTCCTGCTCCTCGATGAAACCATCAGAGTGCTGGATCGCGACAGTATCAATCATCGCACCAGGATTCGCACCGGACAGAACGAGGGACACTTCACGAATGGCGCCATGAAGAACATCCGAACCCTTCTGAACCAGCTTGTTCGCGTAGATGGACATCGCGTTGATGTCACCGTGTGCAACGAGTTCTTTTGCATTTTGACCCGCAGGGGTCTCGTTCAGGAAGCAGTAGGCGTAGACGCCGTCTGCTCGATTCTCAAGGTCAGCATGGCCGAGAACATTGTCGGCCGAATCATGCATGTGCTGCCACACGAGCGGCACTCGCTGACCATCATTGTCCTTGAATGCATCACGACGAATCGTTCGACCATCGGAGCACTTAAGATCATTTCGCGTAGCATAGCCACTGAAATCAGGCTTCACGGTACGCTCCTTCCTCCTGAGGCTCCGAAGGTACCTCAGGTCCAGTACTTACAGGATTCAGATTCTTGTTCCGCAGAACGTCAGCGTTCGGATCATTGGACGGCTTCAAACCGACAATGGCACGGAATTCATTGGAACTCATAATCTCATTTCGAGTAAACTTGTCCGCGATTTCGGCGATTTGCGACGTCGGGACAAGCTTGAACGGATCTCGAATGTACATGACATCCTGACCGCGAGTACGTGCAGTCTTCGTGATGAAGCGCCGACGAATCGCGTCAGCAATGGCATCCAGAATCGGCACCAGCGTGTTGTTCTGATAGTTCAACATGGCTGCCTCTTCGGCGGTCCCATCGAACACCGTCTTGCTCACGCCGAGTTCGGAGTACAGCTTCTCTTCCAGATACTTGACCTGAGAGAAAATGTCATTCTCCACTGCCCGGTTGAGCTGCGTGATCTTCTCAGTACCATCCGTGTACGCAATTCCGTACTTGCTGCCGGTAAGCTGTTCCTCGATCTGCTTTCGACGGAGATTGGCCTGATCTTGACGTGCCTGAGACTTCACTTGATAAGGCAGCTGAATGATGAGATCCAACTTGCCGGACCCGGTCTGCTCATCGACGACGTCGAGAATGGCCAGCTTTCGAATGAGACGCTGAAGAGTGCTGTTGGGCTCGTTCATGGTGGTGAAGAATGGATTCTCCACTACAGCGACGAGTCTCTTGGGGAGAACAATCTCCTGTTGCATGGCAATCTTATCGTTGTACACACGTACACGAACATGCTCAGGATACCAATTGACAACTCTGGCCACACGAAGCGTACGAACATCATAGGAGTCCGTTCTTGACGGGTCCAGGTCGAAATCGGTCGGAACGATCGCAATGACGCCTTCATCCAGAAGAGACACGACAAGATCAATCAGGAAAGCCTTGCCAGACTGGTCAATGTTGGCTTCCGTGTTCAAACAGTACTGCAGCCCACTGTAGATAGTTTCGGCGTACTTTCCGTCTTCGTCCTTGCGAACATGCTGAAGTCCAATACCAGCAACGTCAACCGCAATACGATTGTAAATGCTGGCGACCATCGACATCTCGGACGTTCGATACATCCGCTGCCGACTTGGCAACATGGTGTACCCAGGCCCGTAGTTGACATACTTGTTCGGAGACCCGTTACGAAAGACATTCCATGCGTGAGAAAGCCTCTGCATGAAACCCATACGTGCCTCCTCTCTAACTCCGGTTCAGCTCATTACTGTACCGTTCCTTGACTTGCTGCCTGACAGCACGCTTGTTCTTCTTGGCAGCCTTGTAAGACATCTTCGAGGCCTTCATGATCTTCTTGTTGGCTCGCGAAGAATCGTTCTTGTACTGGTTCTTCGCCGCCTTGTAAGAAGCCTTCGCGGCCTTACGGTTCACCCGGGCAGCCTTGTTCATCATCTTGACAGTCTTGTCGGCGGTACTGTACTGCTTCTTGAGCGCCTTGCGTTCCTCATCGGAACCAGCGCCAGTCAGCGCCTGGCGGCGAGCCTTTCGGACCCCCCACTTCATACCAACAACACCGAAATGTTCCAGTTCATCACTTCCGTCGGAACGCATCCCTTGGATCCTTAATCTTTGCGTCGTGCTTTGGACGGTTGATCTTCGCCTTGTCTTGGTTCTTTCCGCTGTCCCCATTGTTCTTATTCGGCTTTGGAATGGTACCGTTGGCGAAAGCGCTGACGTATGACTTGGCGTACTCCTTGCCGACCTCGGTCAACACCTGAGTGCCAATCTTGAGAGACGCATTGATGAGCTTCTCCGTTGCGGACTTCGGGCGAAGCTCGTTGTACGTCTTCTCAAGCTGCAGCCGCTTGTTTCTCGCAGCAAGATCTTCGTTCGTCAGATACTTGGCTCGCACATGATCGGTAGCAACCCTGTGCGACGCATCGTACCCGTTGGACTTCTTGGGCTTCTTCACCGGCTTCAAGTTGTTCGACAACTCAGACCGTTTCTTCGTCTTGAGGACACCCCATTTCATACCTTTGACACCGTAATGGCGCAGAGCATCATCCATAATCTTCACCTCACTCAAAGTTGTCCTTGTTCAACTTGAACGCGACCCAAGCATCTAACAAGGCAGCAAATGGATCGATTTTGTCTTCATATCGTTTCTTCAAAAGCTTACGATTACCGTTCGTGTCCTCCATGGTTATGGCATTTCCCATGGCGAAAGACATGATCGCTTCGTCGAAAATAAGAAGACGTTCTTCAGCCAAGTGCTTCAATTCGCCAAGCGGAACACTCTCCGTCTTGGCGCCCTGAATAACTTTTTCGATACCGTAAGGACCGTTTTCCTGTTCCCAACGAGTAACGAACTCCTTGGCGTTGTATGGATCGAATCCGAACGCTCTGACGTCGTACTTCATCTCATCGATGAACTTGTCAAGATCGTCGTAGACGTCCATCATGTCAAGAACCGTGGTTCCGACAACTTGAAGTGACCCCTCTTCGAGGAATTCGTTGTACTTTACCCTGGTGGCCGCCGGCAATTTCATCAAAGTGTTTTCAGTAATGTAACTGCGGGTTTTTACGCCAAACTGATCACGGGAAAGCGGAAACAAGAATGTGAATGCACAGAAGTCATCACCCTGAGATAGGTCAGCTCCAATAGAACACGGCATCTCCCAGAACTCATGATGCTTGTGCGTAATTGTGTCTTCGTAAGTGAAGAAATAAGTGTATCCCTCCATGGGGATTCCGAAACGCTTGGCCAGGATGTCATTACGAACAGCGGGGACTTTCTCCATACGTTCGACGTCTCGTTGATACGTTTCGTATGAAACAGTCTTCCCGATGTTCGGGCACGCCTTGATCCACATCTCTGGATCCGCCACTTCTTTGACATCATCCAACTTGTAATGCCAGATCGACGTGTGCGGATCCACGTACTCTCCACGAAGAATACTCGCAAGTTCCATTTTGACGCTGTCACCAGCGCCATTCCTGACGGTACCCTCACTGCTTGTGGCGACGATGATGTAATCTGGATTCTTACTCGCGCCCTGCTCAAGTGCGCCGATCACATCTTCACGAATGTCACCCGAGAGCCACTCGTCAACCGTCGACACCTTCGGTCTCAGCGATTGAAGCTTGTCGATGGTCATCGGTCGGATCTCGATGATGGAATTCGTAAGGAAGTTCTCAATGCCTTTCTTGGTCGATGCGAGCTTCTGCCGCTTTAGCCGGTTGCCCGTAGTGTTCTGCAAGGAACCCTCGGTGAGGAACTGCATCAACGGCCCACGAGCGCGACTCATTGCAGTGCGAATAGGAGAAAGAATCTCCTCAGCCTGCTTCATCGTCGCTGAGGTCACGATCTGCTGTGTGGTGGCGGTGTCCATAGTCAATGCATACATCTGAACAAGTGTGTCATACAATGACTTCGCAGAACCACGTGCCGTGATGATGTACTGCTTGTTCACTAGTGGTTTGAGAATACGCTTGCGTACGTAATGCCCACCAGGTTTGTCCTCGAACGGCTCGTACACCGTCGTGTCAACGAAATAGTACCAACCGTACAGCTGTTCCCCCCAAACCAAGAACGATTCCAGTAGATGTAGATCACCCCCGTCGGTAAGAGTCATCTCCGTCTCGCAGAAGCGCTTCCATCCCTCTACTTCTTCAGGATCATAGTACACGCCTGGGTTGGCTATCAGACTGTCGATGCGGTTCATCTCCGCGGAGATCTCTTTGCACACAGGGAGTTCACCATTGATGACCTTTTCACGCCAGATACCATAGTACTTCGGCGTGGCAGTGTTCGAAAGCCCGTCAAGGGCTTCAGACATGTCCATCTGCCATCACAACCATACGGAACTCGTACTCCTTGATCTGGTTCTGCACCGCCTCCATGACGTATTGCGACGTCGGCGGGTCGAATGCGATTCGCACAGACTGGTACACGTACATCTTAACCACACTGAGCAATCGCTTGTCGCTCGTGAAATCGTCCCAAACCGCAACGGCGTCCTCAATCGTGTATCCATCAGCAGGACCGATGCCCATCTGGTGAACAAGCGTTAACGCGTTGTTGATACATACGATGACATCTGTGTCAAATGCTGTGTCATCGGGGTCAAGGCCAATCATGTGCTTGGTGGAATTGAGAATGCTGTTTTCCATGATCATTGCCTCCATGGCGTTGTGTCGTTTGGCCTTCGCTCCACGATACGCCTCGGTAAGAGATTCTCATCACCATAATGGATCGCGTTGTGCGTTTTGTGTGAGCAACTAATCAGAAAATCAGGGTCCAAGATATCCGGATCGAAGAATTTGATTTGATTCGGTCGAATCGGGTTCATGTGGTGGATGAGGATACGGCCATTGATTTCGTATCCTTCAAGACCAAGATCGCAGCCGTTGTCGCGAGAAATGACCTCATCTCGGACTCTTTTCCACTCAACGGATTGGTAAAAACTTTGATTCAAATAACGATCGAACCCGAACGTCTCATATCCAACGCCACCACCGATTCGCAAGTAATTGTACCGATCTTCGATGGTGTCAAGAAGAATAAGGGCGTCATAGCTCTTTATCACTTCTACTGCTCCCATACGACCGCATAGCATCAAGCGCTTGCTTGTACAACTCTTCAATACGAGCTGTAGAAGCCAAAGCTTCCGTCTTCGCCTTCAACAGCTCGTTCTCCTTAGCGAGTTTCTCCTTTTCGAGCCTCTCACGAGTGGTACCGAGCTTGAGATAATGCGTGATGACCGCCGAACTGGCAGTTCCTTCAGCCAATTGCTTCTCCGCGAGGTCCACCGCCAGGGCGATCATCTGATTCTCGCGCCCTTCGACGGTGGTTGCTGGTGGACGGCGACACGTTTTGGATTGCTTCTTGCTCGCCATCTAGCAGTTCACCTCCGTTTGGATGTAGTTCCGGTGAGTCTTGAAGTGGTACGGTGTAGAAAGGAACCATCGAACTTGTATGAGCTCAACCACGATGCACAAATATACTAGTTGGATGTTAGGAAAGGCACCGTACCACCACAAGGCCCACCGACGACCTCCCTACGAATCCCCCCCCGGAGAAAATATGGAGAGGCCGGCGATGAAGGAGGGGGGTATGTCGAATATGACCCCCCTCGGGCCTTATATCATTTTTATTTTTTATTTTCCATATTTGTCACGAATTGTTTTCAGAACGACGAACCTTCTTGAAATTTTGCGAAGGATCATACATAATAATGTCGTTCATCGCATTTTCAATTTCATTTGATTCATCGAACTCTGAAAGTTCGTTTGAACTTGTTGACACACGAGCAAGCAGTGCACAAGTGTTGTAACCTTTGCTTGTGTCGAACTGCAACCAACGATCGAACTCATCGAAAGGATTGTAAGGATTGTCAATCGTTGTCAGCATTACTTCATCAGACTCAGACACAACCGTTCACATCCTAATCTGTCGTCATGCCAAAGCACGATTGATAGTACTTACACTGACGCCCAGAGCATCGGCTATCTCAGCAACTGTGTAGTTGCCAGAAGACTTCATTGACTTGGCTCTTGTGATCTTGGCTCGAGACAATGTTGTCTTGGCATGAGGCATCGAGTACTCCTTGATCTGGTCCAGATCACCATTCTTCATGATCTCGGACAGCATGTTCGAGGAGATGGCCCCAGCCTGGATAGCTTCCCATTCCTTGGGCGTAATGTTGACCGTGTTCTTGTTGGCGCCCACTCTTGCTCGTGCTTCGGCAAGAGCACGACGTTCGATCTTCTTCTGCTCATCACGATCCATGCCAGGATTGGCATCAACCTGAAGCTTGACCCGGGCGTTGGCAATCAGCTGGGCCTTACGTTCCAGCGGCTTGTTCCGGTACGCATTGTTGAGTTTGCTCTTCAAAGACTTGTACTCTGAATCGTAGGTCTTCCTAGCGGACCGGGATTGTTTGGGCGGGGTCAAACGGGTGGCGGATACCCGGGCCTTTCTAGCCAGGGTCTTCAGGTAGTTGGCATGAGCCGCGTATACTTCTTCCATGGGGAGGCCGGTACTTAAAACCCTAGCATCCCTCACCGTTTCCATTTGATGAAGCTTGTCCTTCTTGTAGACAACCCGACCAGTCTTCTTGTTGACGTAACTCTCCCCGGTTTCCTCGTAGACCTTTTCCCCCGTCCTCTTGTCAATCGGTCCGCCCTTTGCTGCAGACCTAGGCTTGCGCTTGTTGACATAGACGGGAGACTTGGCCCGAGATATGATTGTGGAAGCTCCACCGGATTGGTACTTCTTCTTCAGACCCTTGATGTCATTGTCCAATTCGGACTTCTTGTAGTCAAGCTCATGCTTCTCGCTGTCAATGACGACCATCGAATGGCGGACAGCACGAGCCAACTCAGAAGCAGTGGCACCTTTGAGTGTCATGTCGGTGATGAGGTTCGACACCTTACCCATCTCGATCTGCTTCTGCTTAGGGCTGATAACCTTCTTGCGTCCCGACTTGATGTCCGACTGCTTCATCTTATACTGTGAAGTGGAGAAGTTCTTCAGCCCAGCGAGAGCCGGGGTTGACTTGATCTTACCGTGGTTGTTCGGAACAACCAACACGGTGTCACCGTCGAAGTCAGCGCCCGACAGTCGCTCAGCAACCTTGGCATTGATACCGACAGCGTCGTACGCCTTGCCGAGAATACGCCGACTCTTGGCGTTGCGATTGTTGACAACAACCTCGGGGATCTCAAACGTGCCCGCATGAGGATACCGAATGAGCGCAACCTTCTCCCCATCTCTGAAGTTCGGGGCGTAGATCTCATTCTCCTTGAGGTGTTTGAGCGGAAGAATGACCTGCGTTCGCTGTCGAGGCATCGCTGCCGCCTTCATGTAAACGGCAGCTGAATCAGCCTGGTCAGCAAATGATTCCAGAAGTTTCTTCTTCACGACCGGGTTGGTCAAGGAATTGATGGTGTCATAGTCCTTCTTGTACGCGTCACGAGTCTTGCCCAGTTGTTCACGAGCAAGCTTAACGCTTTGCTTTGAAAGGACCTGGGACGAAAGAGTCTTGGCCCACTGGTCCCAGTCACCCTCTTCACGAACCTTGTTGACCGCGCTCTTGTGCAACTTGCCGTCCTTGCCCTTGAACATCTCGGGCGGGGCGGTGGTGGACTTGAACGGGTTGTCGGGGTCATCCTTCAGCTTCTTGAGTACAGAATCGTCGCCACTGCCAAGAACCGGAGTGCCCTTCTTCTTGTTGGTGTTGAACTGGATGTCAACACCCTTCGGAAGGTCCTCACTGTACATGGCCATGCCCTTTAGATAATGGGTACCATCAACAGCAATACGAACTTGTGCATAAGAGGAGCGACCAAGACTCAGATCCTGAACACCAGGACGGATCTCAATGACGCCGTCCTTCTCGGTTCCACCATCCTCAGCGTACACGACATGCAATCGTTTGGAAGAAACGCCTTCCTTGTTCGGAGAGATCTTAACAAAGGTGTGTCCGTTGTCGAAAGATTTGGCACCGGGGATTTCAATCGAGTCCCTGTTCTCGAAGCAGTCTTTCTTCGTCGCACCCTTCGGTGCAAGAACTTTGACGGTCGTCATCTCTCCCGTGCCGAGCTGCTTTACCTTCATGGTGTGAACAGTGTAGCCCTCGTCTTCAAGCTTCTTGACAGAAGCAGCAAGACGGGTGTCACTGACACCAAGAATGGTCTCGGTACCCTTGCCGATATCGAGATAACCACCGTTGTCCAACTTCTCGCGGAGTACATCGGAAATGTTCGACGTGGCTTCAGCGCGCTCCTTGGTCTGGGGTGCAAGCAACTTGGTCACCGTCGATATTGAGACACCGAGCTCCTGTGAAATGGCGGACTTAGACCATCCCTTCTCCTTAAGCGCCACTGCTCGATCGGAGTTCAACAAACGAAGGTTGTTCTTCTCAACAGACTTCCTGGCTCGAAGATCGCGAATACTCATACCAAGTGCTTCCGCAATCTCACTCTCGCTCATGCCAGACTTGTGCATGGTCTCCACAGCGCCGAGAAATCCGCTACCGTGCTGATAGGGATCTTCGCCAGACCCCCAAGGATAACGACCGGAACGTCGGGGGGTCCCATAGTGAAAGAGTTCGTCTTCATCAATGATGTACATCAGTCACCCTTTGCGTTCTCGATAAGACGATCGAAATGAACAATAAGATCCATGAGATGCGTGACATCGTCCGGGTCGGGCTGCTCAATCGCAACAGTATCGTTCTGATAAATTCGAAGCTCTGTGTCAATCTCCGCAGGCTTGACCTTGTACTCCAAGCAGAACAAGCTCGCGTAAATGTAAAGCTGTTTCATACTGACACGACCAGTGCCAGTCTTCAAATCATGAACACGCAACATGCCCTTGCGATAGGAGATGGCGTCCGCCGTACCGAAACAGTTCACAGAATAAACAAGAGGCTGCTCCGGGGTCATCTTGAACCCAATGGCGTCATTGACATATGCGTTGAGGGTCTTGTCATTGCGCGGCAACTTAATACCAAGCGCGATGGCCTTCGCCGCAAATGCGTGAAGCTCGGTTCCTTTCGCAGCAGCCTGAGCCGTACGAAACGTGGTCAGAAGCTTCTCGTCATCGTAGTTGACCCAATGATACTTGGATGCGCTTAGAAAAGCATGCTCACCCACGAACGCCGAATGCTCGTTCCAGTTCATCTAGAACCTCTTCTTCCGTCTCTGGAGAAATGAACGAAGCATAGCTCATCTCACCGAGTGTACGAATGTAGTATTCTTGATTGGGGCGACGCGGCGCATCAACCGAACGCTTGCACTCCAAGCATCCCCACCTGTCCTTGTACAAAACAAGAAGATCAGGAAAACCCTGCTTGTAGTTGGCGTCGTTCTTCATAACTACACAGCCGGGGAACCGGATCTTTAGCTTAACAAGAAGATTGTGCTGGAATTCTGATTCCTTCATGGCTCTCCTATAAGCCAAAAATAAGTTGAGGTGTGAGGAAACACGCTCTTTTGAGAGCGAATTCGATCATATGATGAGATATAATCTAAGTCTCCTCATTAGATAACATGTAAAAAGCAAAGAACCCCTAGTCAACCGCATGTTTTTGACCTCGTATATCAGAAAAAACTTACAAGACGAGTAGCCTTGTAAGTCTATAGATGTCAGATTTGGTCCAGTTTCAGAGTGGTTGTCGACGGGTTGATCTCGTAATCGTCCCCCATCTTGTCGCATGCCTTCTTGAGCATATGATCGATGAAAACGATGCGGAATCTGGTCTTCTTCGAAATGTTCCTTCTAATGTAAAGGCACTTTCCATTATACCAGGTGTTCTCGTTCCAGTCGGTCATGAATGACTTCGGAATGCACAGCGTTAGATTGGAGCTGTTGAGACGAACATCGACAATGTTCTTGAACATGGTGTTTCCTTTCTCTCATAAGATGACATGTAAAAAAAAACGCTATGACTAGGTATTTTGCGTGCCCACTTTTGTGTCCAAATGTGTGTCCACGGTCTGACTAGGGGTTTTGCTTGAGCGAAAAGTCGACATTTTGGTGAAACCCCTTGTCAGAGGGCTATGCCCACTTTTACCCAAAACATACCCAAAACTCTTATATATATATTACTTTTTATATAAAGTTTTTAAAGAGAAAAGTGGGAATTGGGCAGAAAAGTGGTAAAACCCCTAGTCGCACTGTAAATGAATCATGTCCAAAAAGTGGGCAAAAGTGGGCAAAAGTGGGCAAAAGTGGGCAAAAACTAACAGGCCGTGTGGACCTGTTAGTTCTCTCTGAGCTTAAATACGCGATTCCTAAACCGCGATCGAGTTCTCCTGCTCCTCGACGTCTGGCGCGGCGTAGACAATATTCTCCAGGAAGTTCCGCCGGAGCGGTCCATCAATTAGCTTGGCGATGTCGCGGGACACGTCCATCAACTTCCAGTCGTCGATATTTGAACGGTACTCCACGATCTTCAGCTTGCCCACCGGGCCACGCCTGACACGCAACTGGTGATCTTCGATCTCGTCGACCACAACATGACTCTTTTCCAAGGATCCGTTCTCGAAGGTGCTCACTCGCCAGGAATCAGGCTTGGTCATGTTGATGTACAGCGTACCATTTGTGAGGTGAATCCCGAGATGGGTGTCTGTGTAGTAGTCGACATCAAGGTTGTTCTCCTTGGCCCAGGCGATCAGAGCCTCGGCCCAGGCCCGAATATTGATGTACATAATTTTGTTCCTTTCTCTTACCAGATCTTGTCATGAATGAATCACGCCGGGGTTCCAATCATTGTGATGATTGAATATGTACCGATGAGTGCGAACACACTCATGAACAGTACCATGCAAAGCACAAGACTGTCCCCCCACGCAAAGGGCTTGCTGAAGAAGCTTTTGACCAACGCGATCGCGCCAGCAATTGTAGCGCCGAAAAACGCCACGAAGAACATCCCGCACACGAATATTGCGAGTGCATTGTAGATCATTTGAAAGCCTTTCTGTACCAAGAAGTTTCGTTGAACTTCTTCTTGTTCTTGAGCGCCCGCGACACAGCGAGCTCATACTTCGCATTGGATCGAATGAAGTAGTACCACAAATCCTTGTACGGGGTGTTGACTCTGTCAATACGCCCCATGGCCTGTTCCGTTTGACGATATGAATAGGACTGACTGAAGAACACAACAGTGTCTGTTTCTGTACAGTTCCACCCTTCAGAACCAGAATTGTACTGGACCAAGTAGTACCACGAGTCTGTGTCCGGAATGGGCTCGTGCTTGTGCCCGTTGTACTCCGCCACAGTACCCTTCAGAACGGCTAGAGACCGCCTCAGAGCGTCCAATTCGAAGTCGTAGTTGTAGAATATGATGGACCTCGGATGATGGTCTAGAATGCCATACAGAGCATCTATCCGGGACGGATCAAGATATATGATCCGCCTTAGAACTGAGAAGTACTCGCTGGCTTGTTCTATCGGCTTGTCTTCGAGATGGTTCCATCTTGAGACGTTCAGCAGCTTGACTTCGAATTTGTCATACTCACAGGGGACATACGTCATATGCCGAATCGTGCCGCGTTGTACAACCAAGTCCACCAAGATCTGATCTCGGAAACGTTCCAGTCTCTTCGTTCCGATGTATCGTTCGATCTGGGGGTACTTCGTGAAACGATTGAACACGCAATACTCGCGCTCGAACTCAGTCTTGTTCTTGATGAATCCATTGGCTTTGAACACCGGCACATAGTCCGACCAAGTGTCCGCTGGTGTTGCCGTCAACAAGATCCAAGTGTTGTTCTTGGCGATCTTGTAAAATGAGTTAACCCACTGTCCATTCCCGACAAGGTGCTGCTCATCGAAAATGAAGAAGCCTCCGACGACATCGACGTACTTCTTGATGTTGTTCCAGCTGTCGATAGTCACCGCAATTCGGCACGGCTCGTGCTTGCTGATGGCGAACTTCGCCAGTTCCTGTTCCCATTCCAAAGAATCACGTTTCTTCGCGGTGGTGATGATGAACAGAGGGGCGGGCTTGTGGTTCTCCAAGTAGTATACGATGGACGTGATACTCTTGCCACTGCCCACCCCTCCGTTCAATATGCACCCATCACGAAGATTGTCAACCGCGGTTCTCTGCTGTTGCAGAAGAGTCGGTGTCAATCGTCTTGACCTTTCTCATCATATTCTTGACGAACATGCTGTCCTTCCGGCAACTCAACACAACGGTGTCGCCCATTGCAACACGTGCTGTGAACTTGACTATGGACGGATCGTCGATGCTCGTGCCCCACGAGTAGTCGTCGGATTCCACGGTTGAGGCGAATTTCTCAGCTATCTTCTCACATGCTTCGATGTATGCGTCACGATCGTTCATGTCAGCACAACGTGTCCTGTTGCTTGTTGAAGTGCACCAGCGAATAAAGAGAGGCGTACTTCGTGATTGCAGAACCGTTCTTGCGGTACAGTACGAACCTGTACATCGGATTCGACTCTGTCGGTTCATCGACCAGGCCGAATTCTGCCTCGTAGAGATCCACGAGGAATTCCTTGTACTCGTTGATGTGCTCTGATGTTACTGTCTCATGCATCATACTTCTCCGCGAAGACGTCCTGATCGATGGTGACGTACATGGACTTCACATACGCCTTGATACCCCCGGTGCCGTTTACCTCCCACTGGTAGGGGCGGACCACGAGATCAACGTTCTGAATGTCGGCCCAGTCGAGCATGTCGACGGTGCTTTCATCGAGATACGTCTTGTTGCCGCCGGAGATCAGAACGATCTTCGGGGGGTAGCTGTTGAATGCGACGGCCACCTGGAGATACGGCGTCGCCTCGTCGCCCTCGTCCTTCGGGCGAAGTCGCTTCACATTCCACCCGTCTTCGCTGAGACGCTCGGCCATGTCATCGTCCGGAATGACAACGCAGAAGTTCCTACGTCCTGCGAGATTGAACCGGCTCTCCCGACCACCGAAGTTGCGGAAGAGAATACGCGCATTCTCAATTGCGATGTTGTTTGGCATCGTTTTCCTTTCAAATGTTGATTGCTTAAATGTTGATTGCTGCGAGGAAGCGCTCGGCGTTGTCCTTGTCGAACAGAGCCGATTCAAGGTTCCCTCGCATGAGACACAAGTTTTTATTCGTTTCGTCATCTCGCTCGTATTGATTGTCCCGTTCGATACGGTCGTTCAACATGTTCACGCGAGCGATGATATCGGTTAGTCGCTCCTCCATGGCTCGACGAGCCCCGCAGTTGATGAGGAATTCCCTCTGTTTTTTCGAGAAGAGATACTGTTCCGGGATTCCGATGCTGACGAGAATTGAGATGATCGTTTCGAGCAGTTTGTTTATCGAAACAAGCTCGTCACCAGGCCTGGTGTACAGGATCGATGTTTTGAGTTCGTTTCGCGTGAATCGTATGCAGATGTCGTTGTGACAGTAGACCCATTGGTCGTCGGCATATCGCAGTTTGCACCACCCAACACGATCACCGTTGCTGTCGGTGACTGGTTGCGCTTTGTCCCGGATGTGCCAGTTGATCTCGTACTGAGCGGCGTAATATCCCACCATTGATTGCTTGATGTCACGAAGAGCGACGAGCATCAGCGTCGCGTCTTCTTCGATGTTTCGATTAAAAGACTTGATCTCGACTCGATCGATATAGCTTGCGCGAGAATAAATCATTTCCGTTCCTGTTCTGCGAAGAGCATGGCATACTTCACGGCAATCATATCATTGATTCTGGACTGGTATTCACTCTTCTCAAGAATGAGGCGCTGAATGTCATAGTCGGATGTGGTGGAATCCATCATCTTTTCATTGCAAGACTTAATCCACGTCGAGTGCGCATGGATCATTACCTCGTAACGGTTCAGAGGCATCATTCCGCTACGGTTGAACAGGTCAACGAATTCGTACGGCGGCACGACGTCGTTGCCTTTTGCTTTCATCACGTACCATGAGCAAGTGTCCCACAGTAGATCATGGATTGTCATCGCGGCAAGGTGTTCACTCATGTTGATCGGATGAAGCGCGTAGCCAACCGTGCAACTGTCAATGTCGTTGCGAGTGAACTTGGCTGGGTGCTGCGGGACGCCACCCCGGGGGGTCTTCCCGAAGTACCAGTCTCGACTGTCGAACATGATACGGACAAGTTCTCCGTCATTACGGTTACAGTTGATCGTGTATCGACAATGCAACTTGTCGTTGACCAGTGAATCACGAAGATACACAGCTGTGATCATGTTGACGACGTTATCGTTCGGTTCGTCGAGGTGTCTTACATCTTCTCCGATTGGGAGGACATCGACGTTGTCGAATTCTTTTGGGAGCTCCATGGTTTCCTTTCTGTAAAAACAAAAAGGAAGAGCCGCGGCTACTTTAGCAAGCACGGCTCAACCTTTTTGTCGAGTTTGGTCAGATGAGTACGAATGCGTCACCTTCTTTGATGTTCTTGAAGACGATCTCCTTCTCGTCCGCATCAAGCATTTGGAAAATGTGCTTCAGCTCAGAGTAGAACAACCAGATGTCCATGATTGTGCATGGAATATCAGTGTTCCTGCTTTTGAGCGCTTGTTCATTAAGCCAACGCATGTATTGCGGAGTGCAGTTGAAAGTCTTGTCGGTTCCGTTAATGGTGTAGTCATATCGGTACATGATGAGCCCTTTCTCTCATAAGAGAACGTGCAAAAAAAACGTCACGAAACGAACTCATCAAAGTCACCGTACGTCTCAATCGTGCTCTTCGCTTCCGACACTTTGTCGTACCAGAAGCGCATGTCGACGTCGTCCTCGTCCTGCACAGCTTCGGATTCGGCCCAGAGATGACCCTTGGTGTCCGACAGAGCGTAGAACTTGTCGCCATCACGCCGCAGCAGTTCCCCTCCGTTCTTCACAGGACAGAACGAACCGACACGGCCGACGAAATGGTCACTGTCCTCCTTTCGGATTATGATGTCGCCTTTGTTCACGCTCTTGGTTAAGCAGAGATCCTTGAATTCGATTTCCTCCTTGGAGAAAAGCGTCTTGAACACATACGGGACCTGGAACTGCAGGCCCGTTGCGTGCCATCCATCGGAATCATGAGCAATGTACACGGCATCGTTGACAAGGCACATTCTGTCATAAGTCGCCTCATGCTCGAATGTGTACCCGTACTTCTTTCCGGCGTTCATGACGAACTCGATGATCTCCGGTGTTGCATCCGGAATCTTGATCGAGTCGGTCTTGATGTGAGCCACGGCGAACCCGCGGTCCTGGACCTGGTGCTTCAACCAGACCATGAACAGCGCACCGCGCTTCGCAACGATGTTGTCCTTGTTGTTCTGACCGGAGTTACCGTTGGCTCGGTTGCCGAACTTGGCAGCAGTCAGACCGTACATGGAGTTGATCGGGATCTTCAGGGAAGTACTGAGGATCTTCTGCTCTGCAGGATCATCGCTCACGTACGGAGCAAGCTTGCCGCCGTACATGGTCTTGAGCTTGTCGAGCTCGCCATGCTTGATGGCAATACGGGCCTGCACAAGTTCGAAATACTCGTTCGTGTACTCGTCCCCCCATAGGTTGAGCGCTTTGATCGAGTGAGGATGCATGGACGCAACATCCAGAAGAGCGACATTCTTGTAAATGCCGGGTTCTGAATACACGTACCCACCCTCGCCGACTTCCTCGCCCATGTAGGTCGACTTGCCGAATTTGTATTCGTAGCCTGGGAATTCCTTGGACAGGTCTGTCCAAATGAACTTCGGGTTCCTGTCGTTCCCGAACACCATCTGTTGTGTGATTGTGTTCGTGGTCGTGTTCGGCGTCATGCCAACAATGTTCGCAAGCATGCATCTGGCCTTCCAGTCTTCCTGTCGTGCGTTGAAGACGGTTTGAGTCGCCTTTACATCATTGCAGCAGTACTCGATGACTTTCGGCCACAGTTCCTCAGGACACGGCTCGTTCCAAGGGATGCCCATCTCTTGGTGATGAATACCGAGCTCGATTTCCCACTTCTTGAGGCTTTGCTTCTTGGAGCAGAAATCGTACACGTCGGTGTACGACAAATTGTATGCCTCACGGAACATGGCGTTTCTGTCGCCGGAAACAATCTTCTGCGACAGCTTGAACAGTTGCTCGTTGGAGTAACCCATCATCGCCGCGTAGAGGATATGATTGTCGTAGCGTCGGTTGTTGAACCCGATCAAGCGATTGTTGATGAGGTTCTCCACCTCAGTCGGCTTCGGGTTGACCATCGAAGCACAGTCGCCGTCAATGGTCTTGTAGCAAACCACGAACAGGTTCGGGTACACCTCAACGTCGTAGAACACAATCGGTTCGTTGTCGTTGAATGGAGTGTCCGGTGTCTCGTCGTCACCAGATCGGAAATGCATCTTCGACACTTGCTGCAGACAGTACTCGGAATGATGAGTACTCCGCATGGCGAATGCCAGAACATGACCGCGTATGTCATTCAGGTCGTACGATTTGCCGGACTTGTACGCTTCATCAAGAATGTGCTTGATGAAATCGATGCTGGGCTTCGTACCAGGATGCACCTCCTTTCGAAGGTTCTTCTCGATGAGTTTGCGAAGTCCCGTTTCGCTGACGAACGTATTGTGGTCGATCACCTTGCTCTCCTTGAACGGAAGTCCACTTGAAATGTGGGCTACCAGATCGTCAGTGCAAAGGCCCTTTCGGCGACGCAGAGACGCTTTGCCGGACCACGTCTTGATCTCGATGCCCGGCGCATACACGTTGGTCAATCTCCCCGGATCGCCGTCATAGATGTAGTGCAGATGCAGTCCGTTTCCTGAGCGACTGGTCTCGCAGTATGTGCGGGGCCACTGCTCAGCCGCATCGATGTTCTTCTCAAGACTCTTCTCTCCTTGGTCATTTGTCAGATCGAAGTCGATTACGATGTGATTGATCGGAGGTCTGACGAAATGCTCCTTGCTGGTGTCGAGGTCTTTCAGTTTTGTCGTGACCACATCCCACGGCTTGGCAGGAATACCATCGTCAGATGCGTACTGCGCAGGACAATCCTCGTACAAGACATCAAGCTTCGACGAATGATCCTTCAGATCGATCCAGCGACGCTCGTCTCTGTCATCGATTTTCTTCGCACCGAAAATGAGCTCACTCTTGAATTCGCTATACCAACTCCTGACTCTCTCGTCATTTACAATGGCCCGTTCTTCGAACTTGTTGAAATACTCCTTCAAATCTTCTTTGAAGGCGTACATCGGTAGTATGTGCACGATCTGTGAATCAGCGCAGTACTGTTTGTATTGTGCATACGCTGAGCGAAGGCTGATTCCGTCGTCGTGCATGATCTGCCCCGAAATCTCGTCAACGAAATTGAACACGACGTCTGTACGAAACATCATCTGAACAGGAACGTAATCATCGTAGTAGTGCTTGCCAAGCTTCTTGAAAATATCAAGACAGTACTTCGCGATGGCTCCGTATTCCGTTGTGATGTCTCGCATCAGACGCAGATACACCGGCGGGCTGAACGTCTCACCAGTTGGCGAGACGTCGATCAATCGACGGATCAGGCCTGACTTCGCGTCGCTGATCTTCACCGGAGTGTTCGTACCGATCATGAGAAATGCATTGGGTCGCATGTAGTACTGCGGCTTGTACTTCTCGTTGATCGGAATCGTTTCATGAGAGACGATCGAGTTCAACTTGGTGTTGTCGTCAATTCTGGACAGATCACCGTCGTGTTGAATGGCAATCAGTGGATTCGTACGAAACGGCTCCAACGCGAACTGATTCGAACTGTTGCCGAGTGCCCTGGCGTCGAATGGGGAGCAGTACCCATCGAACATACTTTGCACGACGTTGAGCACAGTCGACTTTCCTGCACCACTCTTGCCATACAACACAACGAATTTCTGCAAATATCTGGAATCGCCGGAGACTATTGCTCCGATGGACCACAGCAGCTTCTCCTTCTCAGCAGGCTCGTATAGCTTGTCGAGAAGCTCATCGAATGCTGAGTGATCTCCGTCGACCAGCGAGTATGGAAGAACGTGCGAAGCATAATCCGTTCGCTCGATCTTCTCGTTGGCGAACATGATGCGTCCATCAAGTTCCACCGCCGAGTCGTTGAGCTTGGACAAGAACTCACGGTACTCCCTCCAAGACTTGGTTGAGTAGTCCGTCATGGAGAGCACCTTTGGGTGCAGCTCCTTCAGTTCATCCGCTTTCGCATAAAGTTCGCGGTCGACAAGACGAGCGACGTCATACTCGTCCGTTGACCACAAACCACGTTCTTCATCCCAGATTGCGTAGAAGGCTCGTGCACGGACCATCAAATCCTTCGAACGGCCTACACGGAATGCCGGAGCGATCTCAACTCCATGCCTGGTCTCCCGTACTTGTACGTTGAAGAAATCCATGGTCCACCTCCTTACCACAGGTCAGCGATCATTCCATCCATGATGTAATTGTTCATTTGCTTCCACAGTGACATCTTCTTCTGATTTCCGAAATATTCTTGCGTCGGGAACCATCCGTCCTTTCCGTTCGAATCGATGTTACGGTCTAGAATACGTTCAACCTCATTCTCAACACGGACGGTCCATGTTGGAAGTTTCTCCGTGTGGTTGTCCGAGTACCAACCAAGGTTTGCATTGGAAATGCATTCCTCAAGGAGATCCTTGATCGAGTACTCGTTGTCCAGCATGAGGCTCATACGGTCGAGCAGAGCCACTAGAACGAGCAGTACAGACGGCGGTTCGTCCGTGTGCTCGTTAAGCGTCTCCTCATAAAAATAGATCGCGTCATCGATTCGGTTGTTGTCGTCTCGAATGTCCGAATGAAAAGTGATTTCATTCAACTTTCCGCAGAGGTCCTTGTATCCATCGGGGGCGTAGAGATCGACGAGAATGTCACTCATCCTGGTCCCCGTCGTTCTCGCTCTCCTCATCCAGATGATCGTGTTCCTCCCGCATGTAATCCGCAATCGGCTCCTCGATGATTTCCATTGAGAAGCGCAGACCCCTTTTGTGGTTGATGCAGAATCCACGATTGCCGTTCTCCTCGGTGACTTCGCACAGATCGCCGATCAGGCTTTCGACGAAGTCGGTGATTGGGAGATCGTTTTCATCAAGAATCATATTGTCATTGATGAACCAGGAAAGATTCATGTCTGGGAGATCATCATGCGCGAAGTACGTCTCCTCGTCAGGATAAGTCCAGCCGGGCTCGTCAGTCACAGACTCCACCTTGCGGTTGACTTTCTTGACTGGACGAGGGCTGTTCTTCTCGTCCATCATGGCCTGTGCGTCAGCAACTGCCTTGTCCAGATCGATCACGTCGTCAACCGGCTTTTGCACAACGATCTCCTCGTCATGCTCGGGCTCCGGAGTTTCGATGCTATCAACGGGGTTTAGAACTTCCTCGTCGAGTTCATCTGCGACACGAAGCGCCTTGATCTTGTCCCTCGTGAAGCCGATGGCAACACCAACGGCGACACCCGCTGCGGCAGCGATGATGTTCTTGTTCATTTCAATTCCTTTCAGATTAGATTGTAGATGACACCGTCGACATTGAAGTCGAGCTTCCAAGTGCCAGTGATGAAATCGGGATCCTCAGGGAAGTTCCTGGGATCGGAGAGATTGAAGTCGACGAAGCCGTCGCCATTGTCCGGGCTCTTGACCCAGCCGACAAGAGCACCTTCGGGAGACCGAGGGAGATCCAGCATGTCGTAGACCTCGTTGAGGAAGACGTGCCCCCTCGTCCGGAGAAGATCGTTCGCCATGTTCTGCTGCGTCTTGAGGAAGAGCAGCTGATAATCCCTACTGGGTTCCCAGTTCCTGGACGAACTGTCGAACGTCCGAGAATATGGGCTGTTGAACAAATCCTTCTTGAGAACAACATTCTTGACGCTGTTGTTCGCAGTGGTTTCGGGCACGTCGATCGTGTTGCCCTCGGCGACTGCCTTTCGCTCGACCTTTGCGGCTTCGTTTCGCTTGTTCCAAGCCGCCTGAAGTGCGTTGAGCGCAGAGGACAGCGCAGCCGTCCTACCGAGCATGATGCTGTGACCCTTGCAGATGCACCCGATGCCGACTGCCATCATCGCGAGTGAAGGGCCATACGTCTTGACGAACAGACCGGCGGTCTGCGCGTAAGAAATGGCGAGGTCCTTCCTGTAGTCGTCTTCGGTGTACTCTTCGCCCATACGCTTCTTGTATACATCCGGATTGTCATGGCACAGATTTACAGCGTCGATCATCTCGTGATGATTGTCGATCACCTCATTGTGGTGCTTAAGTCCCTGACGGACGGCAAGAACAGCGCTGCCCACGACAGCGACACAACCAATAGCCGTGAGAATCGTCGGAGACGAATCCTCGATGTGCAGTTTTGCGTTCTCAAACTTCTCGCGGAAGCTCATTTTATCATTCCTTTCTTTGAAAATCTGTAGAATATGGCGATCACTTGATCGTCGTTCATCTGCTGGACCTTCTTGGCCCAGCGAGGGCCCGGATAACACTCAGCTACCCGGACCCTCATCTGGTTGACATTCATCGATCGTTCACCGTGACTGGTCGAGGAAGATCCAGAATGTACCCCTCACGAATCCGTCGTGGGGATGCGCCACCGATGGAGTACCAACCCCATTCTGCATCCGTGTACGAGCTGGTGACTCCTGCAAGATCATACAGGTCGGCCACCGTTGCAACATCGTACTGGGAGATCAGATCCGCCAACGAATCAAGAATTCGATCGGCTTCGTCTCGGCTGGCAAGGACGATTTCATCGAAATCATGTGTAGCCCTTGCTCGTTGAGAATATGACTCCCTCGGCTTGTTGTAGAAATTGTTGTAGCTGACGAACGATCGATTGTCGCGAACATTCTTGCGCCGGTTCGGTCCACTGTCGCCGAACAGCAGCCTCTGGATCGACTCCGATACAACATCGGAAATGGTGTTCTTCGCTGCTGGAAGAAGCACATCCATCAAGATGTACTCGGCAACTGATCGCCCATCCTCAGCGATGATCGACCGCTTGAGCTTCTTTACGGCGGAGTCCTTACGCCTTTGGCCTTTCGCTACCGCTTCGACCTTCGGCCTGTTGTTTTCCGAATAATTTCCGCCCCTTTCAGGCATGATGGAATTACTCGGCAGGTTCACCGTTGCCATTCGTCGACCTCACTTCTTGTCCATGGCCAGAGGATGCTCGATGCCGTCGACCTTCTCGACACCGGCGAGCTGCTTGATGCGATCCTGCGGAATGAGCTGCTCGATGAACTTGCTCGCGTAGTCGGTGTCCTGCATCATCTTCATCAGGAAGGACTCGTAACCACGAGACTGCCGGAAGTCGTTGAGGACCTCCTCGTTCTTGACGAACCGCTTGCCGTCATCGGATTTTACGCCAACACTCTTGAAAATGAGCGTCTGGATGATGTTGAAGATCTCACCGACCTTACGACTGTTGGACAGACGCTCAAGAGTCGACTGGATGTCGCCAGCGGAGCTGAAAGACAGCTCGAGCATCTCGGGAACGGTCAGGTCGAAGTAGTACTTCTCAGTCTGCTCGTCGCCATTGTAATCGATATAAGTGATTTCACGGGTAATCATTGTTGGATCTCCTGGAACTTGTTTGTGATGATTTGCGGGTATTCACTGTAATAACGCTGATAGAAATCGATCATCAGCGCAATGTCATGCTGATCTGCATGATCTCGTCTTGCGAACTCTGTTTCATTGTCTCCCCGGCAAAACGCTCGCAGCTTGCGAACGTCGCGGGGGATGACCATCAAGGCAACTTCCCAAGGCTTGAACAGCTTGGTGGCGCCAAGAGGATCAATGATGATGAGACGCTTCTTCTTGCTCATGTCGATGTCCGCTGGACGAACACCGTACTTCCAGATTCCTTCGGTCGTGTTGTATTCACGAACGTTGATCAATCTTCCTTGTTTTGCGAGATAGTCGAAGTTGTAATCATCCATGAACACATAGCTTTCGCCATTGGTTTCGCCAGAACGAATGGGACGAGTCGTGCAAGTGACAACCCGCTCCCACCCGTTCTCCGCGCAAAGCCTGTCGGCGAACCAATTCTTACCACTGCATGTCGCACCAACGATCGCCAGCATTCAGTACCCCTTGTAATAGTCCGGCTTCGGTACCGTGTCGTACTTGATGACGAGACACGGCTCTTCCTCGACTGTCAGGCATGACGTGAACCTGATGTCGAGCAGACGATCGGCGTTCCAACCGATGTCGTCGCCAAGGCCAATCGGATCAAGTCCGAGAAGCCCGTAGAACACGTTCAAACTGATCCAGTCCTCCTGAAGGAGTCTGGCGTTCAACGCATTCTGCGCCTGACGGATCTTCTCAGCGTCGATCCTGAAATATCGTCCCGACAGATCATCCATGGTAAGAGGCTGAGGCCCGTTTATAATCACAGCGTTGTTGGAAGATGCCACCTTCTGTTCAGAAATGGCATCGTCGATCTTGCGCTCCTCCCTCTCTCCAAGGGTCTTCTTCACTTGGCCCTTGTATTCTTGGAATGTACTGTCCAAGATGGAATACGCCTGCATTAGGTTTGCTCCACGTTTCAGAGCAATATGATTGCCGCAGAACAACGTGGAAATGGTCGTCACAGCGCAGATCGCCGTAGGAAGATAGATCTTCCAAGTGACCTTGATCTTCTCGAAAGCTGTCGCATTCGTCTGGTTGTCCATGTCATAGTCGCAGATTGCTGCGCGAGCCCTCGGGCCTGCCTTGGCAGCGAGAATCGCTGTGCATACAACGCCGATCGAACCGGTGGCCGTAAGAATCAGCGGAGCATGGTTGTTTGTGAACTTGTTGACCGACTGAATGATGCTGCTAGTCTTGGCGTTCATTGTGTCATACCTTCGTCGGGTAGTTGACGCCATAGAGGCTGTTTACACATGGTTCTCCGTAACGGTCAAAGGACACAAAATATCCGAAATCCTTGCCTGGCAACAAGCCATCGATGTCGATCATGGTGTCAATTAAAGTTTGGTCTTGATCAGACAGTGCTCTCATTGGGAAGTACTCGACTTGGTTTTTTGACTCGGTTTCAAAACCGTGCTTGGGAGTGTACATTGTATTTTATCCTTTCTGTGTTTAACAAAAAAGGATACAGGCCGTGTTGAGGGTCTGTATCCTTGTGAAGTCACTCCTTCTGATCGGGTTCGGTAGTATCTTTCAGCATCTTTTCCGCCATCTTTCGATTAACGGCATCTTCGAGCTTGTGCGTGAGCTTCTTCGCGCCACACCAGACGCCAACGCCAGCGACCATTCCGATCGCCGCGACTGCGAGAGTATACGCGACAGAATTCTCTTCGTCAGGGGTCTCGATGATGTCATCGGGTTCGACTTCAGTGATTTCGATGTCGTCAGACATGATGAGTTCCTTTCATTGATGAGTTCTTCTCGTAAGAAGATGTGCAAAAAGCACAAGCCGGTTAAGACTTGTGCTGTGGTTTTAAGTCAAGATGCCCAGATACATCCCGACCATCAACAGTACGATCGCCAACAGTGAATATGTCAGCGCAGCGATGAGTTGAATAGTCTTGTTATTCATGGCTTCTCCTTTCTCATAAGAAGACGTGCAATTTAAGAAACGTACTTGAGCCGTTCTGGTGCCATGTGATTCTTGTCTGACTTCGTCACGAATGGAGGGAGCTTATGATCCAAAATATGAATTCCGTAGCAGTACCAATCACCTGGAACGATGAACAGAAAATATGCATCTGTGTCATAGTTCAGTTCAGCCCACAAATCCAAAGACCGCTGATCTTCAACGTCCAACCCGCGCTTCACCATGATTACTCCCAAAAAAAAACAAAAGCTACAGACCGTGTTAGGGTCTGTAGCTTTGATGTTACTCCTTGTTCTGGATGTCCTTTTTAATCGAATCGAGCATAACGGCCAAGACGATGACTGCCAGGACGAGCGTGATGGGTGCCACGGTGAGCGCGGACACGCAGATCACAAACACGTCCACAACGCAGACGAGAATCTTGGCGAAGAACATGATTGCGTAAAACATTGTATCTCCTTATGTAGAAGTATTCTCATAAGAAGATGTGCAAAAAGCACAAGCCGGTTAAGACTTGTGCTTTTATTGTGTCACATCCTTTCAGATTTCTTGTTATCACAATCCGCGAGTGCGACCAGTAGCATGATCGTCGTGACGACCAGCAGGATCATCAGCGGGTTTCCGTGAAACAGCGATGCCACGGAAACTCCAAGGATGAACGCGGCGAACACGACAGCGCCAATGGTTTTGCAGATGCGCGTGAACATTGTATCTCCTAAAAGTAGTGTTTCTCATAAAAGAATGTGCAAAAAAGTAATGTGCAGTGTAAATTATACCACACATTACTTTTGAGATTACTCGGTCATTTCTTCGGGACGAACCCCAACGCTTTCGACGTTATTGCGTCTTTCTCTTCATAAATAAGAATCGTTAAAATCGGAACAACGGTACCGATGATCGGCATGACGTAGTCCTTCCAATCCTTTTTAGGCGAATAACCAGTTGCTTTCGCCTCCATAAGAATTTTGATCTCGTCAGCCGTCTTTCGGGTTTCCTCGGTCCCTGGTTCATAATCATCCATCTTCTGAAGATGATCTTCAATAACCGAGTCGAAGTGTTCGGAGAGATTATCCTTCATAATTAGTCCTTTCTAGTCTCTCATTAAGAGCTGTGTGAAAGATAAACCGAGAGATCGACATGCGACTCCTTCCGAAGTTCCGAAATATTCTTGTCCAGCACCAGATACACTTCATCAGCATCATTCACTATCAATGAACCATCGTTTACTCCGCTGGTTGACAAGTCAATGGACATGAACAACACAAGTAGGCACAGCATCACAGCAACACAGCAAATCGTCCGCACCACATTCGCGAATTCGAAATCGATGATGTCAGTGACGACGCTAATGATAATTAGTGCGATGCATACTGCGCACAACAGCATTTTGTTACGTGCACTCATCGTACTTCACCATTCTTGTTCGACGATCACGACGATTGTTATTGGTTTTCAACGGAAGTTTCTTCACTTCGTCCGAAATGCGCTCAGCGATACCATTTCCACCATATTTCGTATAAGGTTCGTACAAATACTTCATGAAATCTTCATATTCATCGTACGTGATCCAACCACGAGCGATGAACCTTTCCCCGATGTAAATGATGCGATCGTGTGCGAGGCCGACGAGCAAGGTCTTTTCTGTTGAATTCCGGTCGAACTTCTTTTGAAGTATTGCCCAGAAGCCATTACTTGCGAGTACTGTCACGAACACGGTGACCAGTACGTCTATCCACACTGAGCCGCCGAAAAAATGCATTAGCCAGTAATTCCCAAGATTGGACGAATACCAAGAGCCGTATTGGCGGGGAGACAGTCGGCCATACCATTCTTGCACACGCAGAAATGATCCCACTTTGCAAGCGTGTTGAGCCACCAACCATTGTCGACTTGTCCATCGCCAGAGGCCATGCGGAACCTCGGGGCAAGACGGAACAGCGCGAGCTGAGTCATGTCGGTGGTGTGGTTCCAGGCGAAAGCCGAGTTCTGGTTCGACGCACCAGCGGGCTTTCCGTTTTGAATCTCGAACACCGGAGAACCGTAGACCATCCGCTCAGACATCAGCTCGCAAGTACAAACGTCGAGCCAACTCGTGGCGGTTGCCATGCCGCTATCTGTTTGTGACGAGAATGGACGAGGTGCATTGAGCAGTGAACCACCGCCGAAGAAATTGTTCACCTGCGACACGATGCCCGCGAATTTGGTACGGATGTTCGCGCCAATGTAGCCGCCAGCATTCGTAGCGGCGGTGTTCATGACGGAAGTCCCCATGGGAAGTCGAGGAATGATGTTCACATGGTGCGTCTTGACAAGAGTCGCACCGTTCCTACCGATTCCATACCAATAATCCATGTCGGTGATGATCCAGTCAGTTCCACCGTCAGTCCAATAATCACCGATGTACAGATTGTCGAATGTTCCAGAACGGATGGCATTCTTCTGGTCGGTCGTAAACAAATTGCCGAGATTTTGCCCACGGTAAATGTTCCTGTGGAAATATGCGTTCTGCGCGAAGGTATCGGCCAGTCGTCCGAAGGCTTGAGTCATGCTGAGCTTACGAGTACCAGAAGCGCCATCAACAGCAATAGCGTCGGTTCGCGCAAGCGAAAATGCTTCCGTGAGATCCGTGATTCGAGTCATTGTTAAATCCTTTACGAGTTGTTTGTGAACTTGGTTACGGCAGTTATATTAACCCCAGCGCTCGTGGTGAAATCAACAAGATTGCCGCCATTGTAGAACTGAACCGTGTTCTCAACGGTGCCGGTTGCCACAAGTTTGTTCAGCTGATTCGTGAGAGACATGATCTGGTTCTGCAGATTGGCAGCCTGATTGGTGTTAAGTTGGTTCTTCAACGTGAGGAACCACGTGTTGAATGACGCCTCGAAATTGGACTCAGCTTCATTCGCCTTGGTCTGAGCGTTGCCCACGATGTCTTTCATCAAAGCGTTGTACGAAGCATCCCACTTGCCGCGAATGTCATCAACGGTGACCGTTTGAACGGGCGCTGTCACGTACGGGCACCATGCCGTTCCAACGAGATTCGTAATATTCGTTTTCTGAATCGAAGAATCACCAGCAGCGAAATTGATGGCGAACAAAACCAACGTGTTCCGCCCCGTATCACGATTAGTGATTACGTTGAGCATGTCCGTGTAGGAACTGTAATAACGCTGCTCTTCGACGATGAATTGTGCAAACCGGTAATATGACTCCGTCTTCAGATCAAGACACACTACCACAGTACGAGGTTCTGTCGAACTCGCGTAGTTAGACACATTGATCGGCATCTGATACACAGAATCATTCTGAATCCACTTCTTGCTGAGCCAAGCCTTACCGGATCCGATGTTAATGGTATGTTCATCGATAACCGTGACCTTGAACGCATCGCCCCAGTTGGCGAACACGCCTTCAGTGATGACCCCATCGAACGGAACGGCCATGTCCTCGGCAGAATATGTACGGTCTCCGTCAATACTGTTCCAGAATCCGCTTCTAAATGTCATTTCACTCCTCCATGGTGATCATCGAGTTTGCGGCGAACTCGAAGGAAACAGACAGAATGGAGAAAATGAAATCTCCCGACGCTTTGCGGTGATTGATCGGAACAAGAAAACACTCACGGTCCGCATCAACCATCCAACCCTCGACGCGAGGGATGAACCAGTTCGTTGGCTCAGACACGAGTTCCTTCCTAGCTGCTCGGGCTTGCTTGTACCTCTCCCCCGTAGGGGGAACAAGTTCAGACATTGCTGTTTTGTTCATTTTCTCATCCTGTGATGGTCCGTATTGCCCTGAAATCGGGAACGATTACAATTCCATTTTTGTCGGCTGTGATGGTCATTCCATCGATGGTGCACCAGGCGCCGTTCCCCATGTCGTCAAAGACATTCACAATGTCACCGATGTAATAATCTCTCATGTAAACCCACTGAACGTTCGGATCAACGTCTCCTGTGAAAGTCGTCTCCGTCACGTATTCACGCATTGATGCGTGTCCATACGATAGGAGCTCGTTCACGTATTGGTGGTATGGGATGTCTTTGTTGTTGTCATCCTTCAACTTGACGTTCGAACCGTCGATCCACTTCTCGATCCTCCCCATCCCAGAAATGAATCCACCGCTTGTCGTGTTGTCATTGGTACGTTCAATGGGCATAGTTATCCGAGGTTTGCCGTCGCCAGGGTCGGCGCCGGTGACGTAGAATGCGTTTGCATACTTTTCGTTGTCCTGAACAAATTCACTGGACTTCAAGTTGTTGAAATTATCGGAAAACGTGACCCATTCATTTGTCCCCTGGTTCCAACTGCGATCAACACCAGTGCCAAGACGCCATCGCCATCTGTTGTCATCCGTGTGGTGTACGAAGATGTAACACGTCGGCGATGCATACGTCTTCACAAGATCCGCCAAGGCCTCGTAAACGGTCTGCCCGAGATACTGCTTGGAGATTTGAACGTCACCCAGTTCTTTTCTCCAATTCGATTTATCTCTGTGCAGTCCAGTGATTCCGCGGTACTTCTTGTTCGGATTTGTTGGGTCAGGAGCGAATTGTTTAAGAAATGGACCGTCAATGCAGTTCTCGTCAAGAAGTTTGTTGACAATGTCACCGGGTGCTCCAGTAACATCGATCTGCTGGTACACGACACGTCTTGACGTTATGTACTCCATCGACTTCCCGGTGAATATCATCCGCGGAGCATCTTCGAACGTGTCCTTCATATCGCGTTTGTTGACCATCATTGTGTGCTCGGAGTCCTGAATTCTGAGGAATGCGCCCAACTTGATCGTATTCCAGAGGTCAGGATCGTAGTACATGTACAGCTCGAAATCGCCGCATTCCTTGGCTTTGTCAGTCCACACAAGAGATTCGTAGTTGTCGACAATAGTTTGCAGTTCCCAATTGTCGTCGTAAACAAGCACATCGTATGTCATCAGATCCCCTGGTATTTGATGTCGTACTCGACTTCATGCTCAGCTGCGAACTGGTTTATGTTGTCCCCCATGATCAGGCACGTGATCGTGTTTGCACCCTGTTTGATTCTTGGCCAGTACGGATTCGTGCCGACGGCATTCAGACACGTTGTCCAATGGTTCTTGTGCCAGATACGGACGTACTTGTTGCCATTCTTGGTTCCAACTTCGATGTAGTCTCCCTTTTCGAAGTCTTCTCCGATCTTGTCCTTGACCCATTTCATGTTGATTTCGAGATATGATGTTGGGTTGATACTGTCGGAGTAACGAATCCTCGGAATGTCAGCAAGTTTGCCGTAGAGCTTCGACCTGATGACAATGCCATTGTCGAAAGACCCGGAGTATTCCATGCCAAGTTTTGCGCTGTTTTGGATTTCTCCGAACTTCAGCACATGACTGGGCCACGCCTTGTCGGCGTTCGTACTCTTGCTGACGTACAAGAAATAAGCAGTGCCGCCAAGTTCACGGTCCATTTCGCTCATGACCCCAATGGCAACTGCAGAACTCGTCATGTCGTCGATCATCGAGCTCAAATATTTCATATGCCAACTGTCATCTATTTCATACCGCAGGCCCACTGAGGAAATTATCTTCTCGACCATTCTCGACATGTCTTGTCCGTAGCGATTCAAACCCATCCTGTCAGACTTGACCCATGACGTGTCAATGTTTGGATCATTCACCGACCAAGCCACGCCATTCTCATCAATTGAAATCAGAGTCTCATTGTCGATGCCTGTCGCATTGTCGGCGAATGGGAATTCAAAGCCACCCTTGACACTTGAAATACTTGTGACTTTTTTCGCGGGGGCATAGAAATACGGGTCAGGACAGACGATCGTTATCTTGACTTTGGTGATCTTCTCGAAAATGTCAGGTTCGCACTTCTCGACGTACCCCCGCATGATGTACGTGCCGGTGTCGGTCACGAACGCCATCTCGACGCGATTCTTCACTGCGTAAGTCTTGTAAATCCACTGTCTGGCGTGTTCAATCGTCTTGCCGGGTTGAGCAACCACAGCCAGGGTGAGAGAAAGTGTGCGCTCCCCCACCCTGGCCGAGTTGTACATTGCACCATCATTCGTCGCGAACTGAGTCAGATTGATGTCTGCACCAACCGGTCCGTGACCTTCGATCTTGGTGATGACGTAAGGAGCTTCGTACGCTCCAACGAAATTCGTGCTGATCTCGTCACCGAACTGGTTGACGACAGACACCGTCTTGATCATCGTGAATACCTCTTGATGTTCGAGATGAGCTCCTTCGTGTCGCGATAGATTTCGCGGCGAGTAGGAGCAGTCGGACTGTTGATGGTTTGATTGAAAGTGACATTGTTGACCCCGTTCGGGTTCGATGCACTTCCATTTTGAGCCCTGACTGCGTCGTTGACGCCAACAGAGACTCTTGCGTTCGAGCTTTGACTGTTGAACAGGTCACCGAGCCTCGAAGCGGCGCTTCGCACTTGCGAATCATCCACGGTCGGAGTGATCACAGGATTGAAGTCCGGATCGAGAGTCAGACCGTCAACAATCTCGCGGAATTTCTCATTGATGCTCTTGCCTGTGCTTTCGGCAAGATTCTCAGAGGATCGCTTGACCCACTTCTCACTGTTGTCGATACCTCGGACAAGGCCCAACCCGACGAACTCGCCGATTTCGGTGGTCACCTTGGAAGGTGAAGCAATGCCGAGCTTTTCCTTCAACCATTGCGGCAACTTGTCGGCCAGACCACGGATGCTGGCCATCAGCTGGTCCTTGACCCGTTCGATTCCTCGTTTGATGCCATTGACAAGAGCCACACCAATAGCAACGGCCTTGTCACCGATTTCATCAGCGTGCTGATCGATGGCGGTCTTAATACCGTCAAGGAAACTCAGCAACAGATTCACACCGGAGTCGATGATCCGACCAATATTGGCGCTGACCGTGTCGATGAAGTTGACAATGATGTCAATGGCAATCTGTGTAATCTCGCCAATGTTGTCCCTGATTGCTCGAAGGAAATCTTTGATGAGATTTATACCGGTCTGAATCAACACAGGGGCAACCTGATTGATCGTGTTGCACATACCGATGATGGCGTCTCGTACCAAATCGAAGAAACTCGGCAGCGAGTTGCGCAGAGCATTCAGGCACGCCGTGATGATGGCGGTGAGAGCCGCTTCAATGGCTGGACCATTACTACCGATGATGTTGCAAATGTTGATGAAACCCTGCGCAATGGCAGCGCACAACAACGGAATCAGAGCAATCAGAGCAACGCCGCCAGTAGTTACAGCTGTGATCAATGCCACGAAGGCGAACACGAACAATGCGATACCTGCTGCAGCCACACCGACAGCAATGCCGATCAACGCGACTGCGGCAGCCAGCAGCATCATAGGAACAACGACTTCCTGCGCCAAATATGCAGCAGCGATCAGAACGCCGAGTCCAACGGCAAGGCCAAGCAACGCGATTCCCATCTCGGCAAGAGACATCGAACCGAGAACCTGCAATGCTCCAGCAAGGATCATCACGGCGACGGAAACAGCAATCAGTGCCCCAGCACCCTCTGCTGCGCCACCCCCCTTCAGGAGCATCACCGCAGCGACAAGCTCGCCAATGACAATCGTCATCATGATGACGCCCTTGAGATACGTGCTCCAATCCATACTGGCGAATTCACCGATAATGTGGCACATACCCTGAATGGCGATCACCATTGCGAGCATCGCCGCCGCATCGCCGAATCCATTGTCGGGCATGACGAGGAACAGACCCATGAGCTCTGCCAACACCATACTGAGCATGGCGAAGCCTTTGAGATATGAATTCCAGTCACGCTTGGACAACTCATCAATGACGTCAACGATCTGCTTGATGGAGTATGCTGTAGCGAGAATGGCGAGGCCATTACCGATCTTCAACTTGTCGCCAGACATCGAGAACAGCGTCATGGCACCGACGATGGCAACGAGTGCCAGAATGCCCTTCACCAACTGCTTGGTGTCCATCTCGCCGAATCCCTTGACCGCGAAGTAGAACAGAATCATGGACGCGGCCATGAGAATGAACTGCCCCGCGCCCTTGGCGACATTGTCACCCTGTTCGAGAACCTTGGCGGCGGTGACCATCACAGCTGTGATGACAGTGATGGCCACAATTCCCTTGACGAGCTCCTTCGTGTCGAGCTTCGAAAGAAGGTACACTGCGCCAGCAAGAAGAAGAACACCCGCCGCAATGGCGAGCAGTCCGGCCATCTTGAACGACGTGCCGATGTCCTTGAACATGTTATTGAGACCGCGGGTGATGTTCTCGAGGTTCTTCAGGAGACCATTCTTCACACCGGACATGAGATTCTCAGTGTCTTCCTTGGCTGTCTTGGCGTTCCGATTGAACAAGAACCAAGCGCCGATGATGACACCGAAGATCACCGCCAGTGCGGCGGCTGCTGCCATGAGACGATCGGCAGGAATCAACGCGAGAACCCCCAACGCCACGGCAAGAACCAGAGTTGCAGCAGCCAACTTTAGAATTGCTGTCGCATTCAGATCATGCGTGGTGGCCTTCATGGAGTCCTTGTACGCGTTGATCGTGTCGACAATCGGTCCACGGGCGTCTTTGACGGTCTTGGCCAGTTCCTCGAACAGACTTCCGACCTTGGTGAAACTTTTGGCGAGATTCACAAACGACCCCGCCATGATTCCGGTGAAGATACCGCTGATGACACTCACAAGAGCGTCCCAAGCATTCATACCCTTCAGCGCTTCGTAACCCTTGTCGACGCCCTCCTTGATCTTGTCACCGAGCCACTTGAATTTCTCGCCAAGCCAATCGAGTGCGTCGCCGATCTTGCCTCGGTTGTCAAGAACCGCCTTCTTGATCTTCTCAAATTTCTCGGGAAGACCCCAAGCGTTGGCGCCCTCTTTGATGTCAGAGCCCCACTTCTTGAACAACTCGGCGGTCTTGCCACCCATCGCGGAGCCAAGCTCCTTGATCTTGCCTGCCGCTTCGTGCGCCTTGTCACCAAGCTTGACGAACATCGTTCCCGCGTCATCATGAGCGCCATTCTTGACACTCTCAGCGAAATCCTTGATGTTGTCGGCAACATGCTTGATCTTCTCACCGATTCCAGCCCAGTCGATTCCGGCGAAGAAGTCCTTCACCTTCGTCAACGCCGAACCGGCAAGTTCCTTGATAGCGCCACCGAGGTAAACGGCTGCTCCCTTGAGTGAATTCCACGCCGCGATGACCGATGGCCCACAGACATCCCAGACTTGTTTGCCAACTTCTTTCATTTTGACGCCAATGGAAGAGAGTTGACCCTTGAAGGTTTCCCAAGCAGTGTGGACGTCGGGACCGTAGACTTCGCGGATGTGTCCGCCGAACTCTTTGACCGGACCAGCAAGATTCTTGAACGCCGGGCCGAGCTTGTTCAACCCGAGCTGGTCAATGAGGTCAGTCAGAGCGTTCTTCTGCTCCTTGCCGATGAGAAGATTGTAGAAGTCATCGAGTCGAACCTGACTCGCGGTCTTCCACAGATCCTGGAGCTTGGCTTTGGCCACCATGAACCCGCCAGCGGCGGTGTCACGAGCGGCCTGCCCAACACGAGTGAACGTGTAGGACAGACGACCCCACAAAGTGGCATCATCACCAGTCCACATGATCTTCAAATCGTGCAGAAGGTTCTTGAACTTCTGCATCGACGTGATGGCCTCATTGGAAACGGGCTTTGCTTCCAGTTGTACGCCACCAGGAGGTGCATCGCCAACGCGATGACGCTCCTGAGCACCAACGCCAACGCCCTTTCGGAACAATGCGTCCTTGACTTTCTTGCCGACAGCCTCTGCCTTGTCACCGATCCAGTCAAGAGCCTTCTTCACAGCGGAGAAGTCCATGCCATTCATGTGATCTTGCAGCGACGACAGTCCATGGTCCATCTTGTCGATGGCCGAGGAACCGCTGTCACCGAAGATCTTCGACATGCTGAACTTGCCGTGGGTCAACTTGTCGAACCAACCGAGAAGATCCCTGATCTTCTGACCGAGCCAGTCAAGAAGCTTGCCGATCGGATCGAATCCATTGACCCACTGGTCGAACTTGACGATGACGTCACCGATGTGAGCTGTCAGCGTCAGAAGACCGCCAAGAACGAACTTGGTGATCGCAAACGCAGCGCCGAGAATCGGCTTGACAAGAGCCGCGAACAACTTGAGCAACTGACCGACGGGCCACAGGACGATCTTGACGGCCGAGAAAACCCCTTTGAACGTCCGGGTCAAGTTGTCCATCGCCTTGTCCGACGGAACCAGCTTCTCCGTAAGGTGCTGGAACCCGATCGAAACATCAGCGAGCGTCTTACCGAGGTTTCCATTGAACGACTGTTGAAAAGCGATGCCAACGGCCTTCAACGGCGCGACAAGCGCCTTGACGACGTTGGTCAGCCCCTCAATGACCGCAGTACGACCCCCCATGTCCTTCCAGGTCTGGAGCATTGCATTCCTGGCCTGTGAAGTCTGACCGACGAACCCGGTGATGGCGTTTCCGACTGTGGTGAACAGGTCCTGGGCTTCTTCGAAGTTACCGAACAGGATGGAGAAAGTCTGAGCCCATCCCGAACCGAGCTCTTCCTTCACCGTCCCGATCAGTTGCGAGAAAGTTTTGATCTTCGTCGCAGAGTCCTCGGCGGTCTTCGCCAGATCAACAATGGCATCAGCCTGTTCCGCGGTGTACCCCATGGAAATGAGCTGTTCCTTGTTGTACTCACCCGCCAATTGAGACAGGGTCTCAACCATGATCTGGGACGACAACCATCCCTTGGACAGAGACTCTCGGAATGAACCCTCCTGCTGGATCATGGAGTCGACAGCAACACCATGCGCACGAGCGGTGCGTTTCAGAGCTTCCTGGAAAGCTTCACCACCCATGCCGGCGTTGACAACCGAGTTCCAGTCCATGAGTCGTACCGTTCCCGAAGAAATGGCCTGGCTCAACTGGTACATTGCGGTAGACGCTTGTTGCGAATTGGACCCAGACAGAGCTGCAAGATTCGCAATGCCCTTGATCGACGACACAGAATCCTTCAGACCGACGCCAGCAGCAGTGAACATACCGATGTTGTGCGTCATCTCTGAGAAGTTGTAGATCGTCTTGTCCGCGTAGGTGTTCAACTCATTCAGAGCGTCATTCACGGTCTGAATGTTCTCACCCTTGGACTTGGTGTTGGCAAGAATCGTCTGAACAGCATTCAGCTGAGTCTCGTACTCATGATAACCATCGAGAATCGGATCGATGGTCAGAGCTTTGAGCATGCTCATCCCGGCCGAAGTGACCCTCGACGCGAGAGTGCCAATAGCTGCTCCAGCAGCAACCGACAATGTTGAGAATCTGGCCTGAAGCGTGTTGGCGGACTCCGAAGCCTTGTCGAATGTGACCGTCTTCGCAGTGTTCGCCAACTTCTGAAGCGAATTCGTCGCTCCATCAAGGTTAAGTGAACTCTTCAACGTGCCGAGAGAATCAATGGACGACGCGACCTTTGTCTTGAAGTCCGCGTTGTCCATTTTCAGCTTGACGATTTGCTCGTCAATCGTTGCCATTCGTCACCTCATTCCAAACATCAGCCGCAATCTGGTCGAAGACCGGACGCAACGCTGGATTGATGTAATCTCTACCCGACACGTAGCCACCATTTCTCGTTCCATGCCCGTATTGGATCAACACCGCAATCGGTACACCATGGTTGATATTGGAATTGGTCCAGTAAATGGCCCAACCGGTCTTCGTCTTGTGAATTTCGTATCCCCAACCGCGGGCTGTGGCCCCGGTTTCATAAGGCGTCGCCGCAGAAAGGGCATTGACACCACGCTGAGCATACTTCTCAAGATACTTGATCGGGTCGAACTTCAAAAGACGTGACAAATATTCCTGCGTCTTCGTGAATGAACCCGTTGTCTCGAAATATACTCTGGTCATGAGTAGAAAACGCCGGTCTGCATGAAACCGTACTCACCAGAACCAGGATTTTTGATTGTCAATATCATCGTGTCGTTTCCAGGCGTGGTCCGTTGTTTGACAGCACTGAAGAAAGCATATCTTACGTGCTTGTCGTTAATGTCGAATTCCATCGTGGTGAAAGAGTGCTTCAAAACGTCGTTGTCCGCGACATTCGTCGAACAAGTCAACATGTCTGTTGCCGTTGAACTGATCGCGAAGCCGAAAGACGCGGCACGAGGAGCATTGGTGTCGTCGGACTTCACCGTCACGTTATTCGTACTGTCGATAAGCATGGTACTATTGATAAACGACTGATAGAGCTGGCATCCACGAATTCTGAAGAAGAACAACTCACCGGAACTTGTAAAATCATTCGCCGGTTCGCTGGTTAACAACGATATCATTCTCGGTGTGGACAACGCACACAGTATCGAAATACTACCTTTGTTACTGTTGTATCTCGATTTAGCGACAGAAGGAATATTGATCGAATAAATGGTAGGAACAAAATAAACGACAACAGTCAACAACAAATCTCCGGACTGCCCCAAACGATCGGTTAAATACGATCGGATATCATCACCGAAATAGTCGCCGTCTTTTTGGGCAAACGGAGGACAACCAGTAATTTTCGTGAACGAAATGTCTGGTTGAGTCAGCGCACCACTGGAAATGGAATTGATAGCAGCTGCCATGTCACCGGATTTGATGGACGCAGACCCAGCGCCCTTGGCCCTAATTGCATCACAAGCATTTTTGTAATGCTGATACGGCATGACTGCATGGTCAGACATTATCATGCTCCATTCTGTGCGACGTCAGTGAACCGCATGAGAATAAGATTGACTAACTGGTTGATCTCCACTTGAGTGGCCTGATGTTCTGGACCTTGAGGACCGGTTTCACCCTTCGGGCCTGCTGGACCTTGAGGACCTGGATCACCCTTCGGGCCTGCTGGACCTTGAGGACCGGTTTCACCCTTCGGGCCTGCTGGACCTTGAGGACCGGTTTCACCCTTCGGGCCTGCTGGACCTGGATCACCCTTCGGGCCTGCTGGACCTTGAGGACCGGTTTCACCCTTCG
>ERZ773060.99-NODE-99-length-42448-cov-3.6535_pt1 | contig 42448 bp, 43 predicted proteins | sample MGYA00580628_ERZ773060 | MGnify/ENA primary metagenome ERZ773060 (study PRJEB29015, sample SAMEA2738019) | human oral metagenome | biome: human oral; feature: human-associated habitat; material: dental | place: China | collected 2045 ... | reverse complement strand
ATCTTCCCATCAGTATCAAGCTGCATACGAAAGCCAAAAAACTCTTGTGTCTCACGCATGGCGGCTTGTGCCTCCGCGACAACAATCTCTGCGATCTCAGGGGTGCGGCAGGCCCATTGCCCTTCATCGTGAATCCACGCCATAAGGGCAAAGTCTCCATCCCACCCGTGTCGTAGCCCTCGCTCAATAAGGCGCTGCTCGGTTAAGACAATCCACTTCTTGCAGATCAAAGCACCTGCTGACTGAAGCAGCAGATTAAGAGCAGAATGAGGGCTGCGCACACGGAGTAGCCGTCCATCGAGACCGCGAAGGTAGTGCCTTTTCCAATGGATAATTCTGCCTTTATCCGTTTCGACAAGAGCGTTTTGCACAGCGTCACGAAGCTTCTTGATGGCGGGGGTGGCGCGCAGAAATCTCCATTTGATGGTCTTTCCGTCATTTACATCTCCTTTGATAATACGCCCGATCTTGGCGTCGCCTGCTCCATAGAGGAAGGCATATATGCTTTTACATTCCACAGAGGTCGTTAATCTCTGCGCGTTCTCTTATGAACTGCTCTATGTCACCATAGAGAGTAGACTATCTCATAGCACCGAAATGCTCTCACTGCTTCCCATCACTTGATAGTACTCCCTTTCGGGATAGTCGTTACACGTTCAAGGTAAGACAAACAATTCATCAGGTTCTCTCTGGAATCTTGAAGAAGTCCTAATGCTCTGTTGCAGTTATGACAGAGAAGTCCACGGACAGCACCAGTCCTGTGGTCGTGATCTACAACAAGTGCCCCAGAATGAGTGTCCCTCATAGCAAAATTCTCTTGATGACAAATGGCACAAGTGAAACCTTGTGTCTCTGCCATATCAAGATATTGCTCTATGGTAAGGCTGTAATTACGCTTCAAGTAGTTGTCTACGATCGCATAATCCTTGCACCTGTCAGAGCAATATAATTCTGAGGGGGCTTTTGGTGTAAATCCCGTCCCACAATGTCTACATTTCTTTACATGAAAAAAGCCCTGCGGATATTTCGAGGGCTTTGCTGTCTGTTTATTTTTACGGGGATTTCCCTTTGTGACACTGCTTTGAAGGAGCAGCGTGAGGTATTCTTCTCTTGTCATATCCTTTCATTACCTCGCTTCGCACGGTATTGTCTCTACGCTGAGAGAGGTTCACCGTTTTCAATGAGTTTATAGACCTCCATAGTGTTAAAGGTCTTTGCCTGGTTACGCTCGGGCAGTCCTGCCGCCTGTTGATTCATGGTGTGTATGTCACCGTTGAGGATGGTGTGGGCATACTGTCCACCATCATAAGGAGACATATAATGCGCGAGACATCTCAGCTCCAACCCGCAGGCATCTACACCCGCCTGTGTCCAACCTCCGGCATGAAAAAGCGCCCTGCATTCCTTGCCGTAGGGACTGTCTACTGCAGGAACTTGGGCGACGTTGGGGTGAGAATGGGCGGCCCTGCCAGTGACAGTGCCGTTGGTGATGACATGTCCGTGAATACGCCCGTCCTCTCTCACCTCTTTGAGCCATGCATTCTTGCCGTCAGCGAGTTGTCCGAGACGCTTTCCGATCAGAAGGGCTTCCTCCATGATGGATGCAAGGGAACGGACCTCCTCAGGTGCACTCTCATCCTCTTTGATGAAACGAAAGGTCTCATCATCAATTTTAAGACGATACTGTTTATAATCGCTGCACTCCTCGGGGGTGTCGTAGAGGTCGGGATTATCGGGGTTGTATGTGTGAAGCTGCCGAAAGACATACTCAATCTGTTTGCGGCTGTTTGGATTGAAGTCCTTATAGCGCTGAATGGGAACGCCTTTCTTGTAACCGAGTTTCTTGTTATCCCTCTTTGGGATAAATACTTTGTCCGGAAGAGGGGGGACGGCTGCGGTAAGCTGCGCCAAAAGGACAGCCTGTCGCTCCCGTAAGATGCGTTCAAAGTTCTCTGCTCCCTCGCGGTCGAAGGGGAAGCCGTTGCGTTCCTGCTGCGCCATGAGCCATGCAACTTCATGCTCTAGTTCTATGGCACGTTTGGAATAGTTTCCTTTTGTCAGCCGTTTATAGAGGACAACAGTCACCTGCACATCTTGTTTGCAATAGTCAAGCATCTCAGGACTGTAAGACTGCCACGCTCCTCGCCCTTGTACTCTCCGAGGCGATAGCCCCATGCTTTGAGGCTGTGTTTCTTGTAGAGTTTCTTCGGAAGCTTGCCAACTCTCATCAGCCCTAAATCGCTCTGCTCTAAATTGGAGTAGATCAGACGGGACAGAATGAGTGTGTCGATGACAAGAGGGCGCTGTTTACGAGAGACAACAAAGTAGGGATAAAGCTTACTGAGGGCGGGAATATCAAAGTTGATAATATTGTGCCCACCGATCGGAACGCCCTTCTTCAAGGCAGCTATGAGACGCTCTACACCCTGATGAACCTGCGCAGGCCCATAACCATCAATGACACCTGTGTCGGTGTCGCAGATTGCCATACAGTGCAGTACTGTGGTCTCGTCTAAGAGACCGTTGGTCTCAATGTCGAAGAGGAGCATAAGCTCACCCCTTCGTCATGCGAATGTTGAGCTGTACAATCTCGCGCGTGAGGCTGTCCTGCTTCAGATGAATCCGTGTCTCTGCGACATCCAGTTCGTGCAGAAGGCTCCTGCGAATGGAGATGCAGCGCCGAATATAACCGAGCCGAAGGTCTCGCATACGCTCGTACCAATGAAGAAGAATCTCGCAGCATTTCTCACAAAAACGAATCATAAACATAATCATCTCTCCTTTGTGTCTGTCAGTTGTGTATCTTAGATGTAGTATCTCCGAGCCGCCTCCTGCTGTCTGCCGTCTGAAAAACTGCTGATGCGCCGAAGGTAGCCAATGATGCGGGTGCCATAGTCAAGGTCAGTGCTCCCGCAATGCCTGCATGTGTCCCGCGTCTCAGGGTCGATCTTGCCACAGGTGTTGCAAATGGTGCATTTCGTATTGGTTGTCCAATAGGGAACGCCGTTCTTGCGGCAGAGGTCGAAGATAAGAAGGGCTTGATTGAGGGACATAAGCTGCTCCAAATTAAGATGCAGTGCACTTCCCCCATCGAGGTGACTGGTAATCTCCTTGCCGTACATCTCGATCTTGTCAAGGATTGTGAGTTCCCTGTCCTCTACGCGGTAGAAGTAGGAGTTGTAACAGTCGCGCCTTGCTTCATAGCCGACCTCTTTGTCCCACTGAGCATTCTTGACGCCGAGATTTTCTGCAGGGACAAATTCGGTGTTGAAGCGATAACCATACTTCTGTAAAGCTTTCTTATTCTCTGCCTTAAATACAGCGAGCAACTCTGAAAGAAACCGTTTGTATCTTGCATTGTTGTTGAGGTCATACCCAAGATATTCTGCCGCCTCTACAACGCCATTCAGTCCGATGGTAAGGAACTGTTTGTTGATGTCCATGTAGCCCGCTGTGTAGGCGGGGAGCAGTCCTGCGGCAATGTAGTCCTCATAGACCATACGGGATGCGATGAGATACTGGTGCACGTGTCGAATCACAGGCTCAAGAGCATAGTTGGAAAAAGAGGCAACGTCCCTATGCACAACGTACTTCTGCACGAGGCGGTTCATGTTGATGGTGATGACCTGTGCACTTCCTGTCACGACGCCACCTGCACCAAGAGTGTAACTGAATGTGTTGTCTGCAAGCTCATTCCGGAGACGGCAGCAGGAAGCAAGACTGTCGACGCTATCGCTCATGTAGACAAAAAAGCTGAGCCCCCTGCTCATGAAATTTGCGCAGTTCCAACGGAACGCTTCATCAGCGAAGCCATCCTTTGTTGTGAGTAGGCTTGCGGTAAGCACTGGGAAAGTCAAAAGCTCTTTCTGTCTCTCCTTACGGAACCACTCCATGAAGAAGAATTGCAAGTCCCTTGTGCTCTGCATATCAACCTGTGTTCCGTCAGGATAATAAAAGGCTCCAAAAAGCTCCTGCATGTAAGGTGCATCAAGAACGCTGATGTTCCAGAATACGGATTGATCGCCCCTCGCGGATGCCGGCTGATTGAGAGCATAGATGACGCCTTGAAGTTCCTGTTCAATCTCCTTCTCATGAGTTTCAAGATAATCTTTGCCGTAGGTCTTACGGGCAAAGTAGTCAAACATATGCAGGAACTCTACCGTTGCGACAGCACCGGCGAAGTTGCTCGCAATCTGATAGACAAGATTCACGAAGCCGCCGCAAAAGGACTGAAGATTCTTCGGGGGGCCGGAGACACCGCCGAGGCTCTTTGTCCCCTCCAATAGAAAAGGATAGAGGCTGATGGAGGCACAGTAAGGTTTGAGACTGGTCTCGTCATGAACGTAAATCAGATGATCTTTAAGGTCTTTGAGATAGTCCTCAACTGCCCTCTCCCCAAACATCTGACGCAGCTTCTCACAGACCTTCGCCCGGTTGATCTGGATGGTAAGAGGCTTGTAAAGCTCTGCCTCCAAAGTGGCAAGGGTCTTATGCGTGACGTTGGCATTGCTGTCAACCTCGCTGCCGGACGCTGCGTTAGTGGCATTGATGTAGTTATCTATAAAGGACTGTCTGTCCTGAAGCTGCTTCGAGGTTAGCTGCATAATGCTCCTTTCTGTTTGTCTTGAAAGAGGTAGGTCCTATCATGAAATTGGGTGCGGACACAAAGATAGGTGTCTGTTCTATCCATGCATATGTACTCCTCTACCTCATAAAAGCGTTGGTTAGTCCGAGGGTTATCTAGTCCCCCGCACTCTTCCTTGTAACTCCCTGTTTTCAGCCATGAAATACTAGCTACTTTTGCAATCTCTTTGTCATACTCTTCATCATCTGAACCAGAGTAAAGACAAACAGGAAGAATACAACTAAGGTGCCGAAGGAGTGTAACAAGGTCATGCTTGCTAATGCCGTTGGTCGTACCACCCATAATAAGGATGGCATTCGCCCCCTTCGTCATCTGCTCCTCTGCAATACCTTCAAGCTCCTCTAGGGGTGTGACAGCAAGCACCTTCTGTTCACTGAGATGCGGGCTATGGCACCCGGCACATCCCTGCGTGCAGTTGCCTAATTCAAAGTAGACGGCAATACGCCCGGGGATTTCGTTCAAGGTGATTCCACTCGATACAAGCGGAACTAAAATGGACATTCTGCATCTTCTCCTTCCTGTACCTCCTCTACGTCGAGGGGGTCAATCTCTTCCAAACGATTGGTCTTTTTGTTAAAACGTACTTTGTCTGCGAGGCCTGTGTTGCCTGTGAAGCGGCACTTCAGATCACGCAAACGTAGGGTGTTGCGGTCATCTTCACTCTCTGCCTGCTGATCACGCTCTAAGGCGAGGATGGTATCAGGGAGTTGTTTGAGACTGCCACTGCCACGAAGGTCATCCAGTGTGATGGTGCCTCCCTGCTCGAATGGGCAGGACTTTGTGTCGGTCTTGCGGAGGTGGGAGACAACAATAATACCTGCTTTGGTCTCCTCTATGAGGCTCCGAAGGGCTGTCATAAGACGATCAATGGTCCGGCGCTCATCCACCGAAGTATCATCCATGGCGGTGACAGCGATGGTGATGTGGTCTAAGACCACAAAATCACATCCACCGGTGACAATCATGTAACGAATCTTGTCAAGGAGGTTGTCGCTCTCGATGCTTCCGAAGTGGTCGTAAAGCAGGATGCCTCCATCACCGAACACCTCGTTGTAATGCTCCTCGATCTCAGTCTTGGTTTTGTCATTCCACATGAGATGCAATGGCTTGCTGAGATGGATGGACATGAGGTCACGCAGGGTTTTCTTTGGGGATTCCTCTAGCATCACCATGCCAACCTTCAGCCCGTCGCGTATATGCAGGGCGTAGGCAAGCTCCCGGGCCATTGTAGATTTCCCGATGCCGCTCCCGGCGGTGAGAAGCAGAAGCTCCCCCTTTCGGATGCCGTGTGTCATGCGGGTTAGTTCAGGCGCCCACGGAAAGGCATAACTCTCTATGTCTGCATCATCTGCAAGGAGTGTACTGAGCATGTCCTTTGCATTGTGGATGCCGTCAGGCCGATATTCTTCAGCGTTCCATATAGCCGACACGATGTAGTCAGGGTGTCCGGAAAGAAGGCATTCGTTGGGGTCTTTGAGCGGCAGATGTCCAATCTTCAGACGGCCCGGAGGCAGGATTCCGCTAAGCTTCTTGACTGCCTTTTGTCCGGCTTCGTCCTCGTCAAAGATGACGACGATCTCCTCGAAGCCTAAGAGCCAATCAAGGTTCTCACGAAATATCTTATGTGCACTCTGACAGCCGAAGGGAATGGAGACAACAGGATATTTGTTCCCCTGCACCTGCGACACGGTGAGGCAGTCGATCTCGCCCTCTGTGATGACGAGCTTTCGCCCGCTGTGGAAGAGGTGCTGCCCGAAGAAGCGATGCTGCTTCTCGCCTAAGACACAAAAGTTTTTGTCTTTGTCCCGGGTCTTTTGGAATATAATGCGCCCCTCATCACCATAGTAGTTGGCGACTTGCAAGGGGTTGCCGTGATTATCCCGTGTGCATGTGTAATGGTATTTGCGGCAGGTGTCCTCGCGGATGCCACGTGCTCTGAGCGCACGATACTCCATATCTCCCATTGGGATAAGTCCCTTGGGCATTGGTGCGTTCCTCCTTCCTCCTCCGGTCGGCGTCCACTTCTCACAGACAAAACAAAAGGTGTGGTCTGTGTACTCTGTCATGCCGTCGCTACTCCCGCAGTCGGGGCAAGGTAGATGGGCGTTAATGATGTCTGACATAACCCCTCCTAGTAGACGGGTGTGACGTTGTGCTCTCGTGCGATGGTGTCAATAGCGGCGCGTTGGAGTGCTGTGCTCTGCCCCTCAGGTGCCCCCATAAGGAGGATGCAGATGCTGTCCTGCCATCCCTCAATGGAGGGGTCGGCATGCTGCGTAACGGGAATGCCCGCCTCGGCTCTGCCATCCGGGTGGATGATGTAATGAAAGCCAACGCTGAACCACCCGTCTCGCATGACGTGCTTCTCGTACTCGTCGAGCGGGATGTCAGCCATACTGTAAGTAATGTGGATTCCTTTAGTTACATCACGCTCCTTAAATTGTAATCTCTGCGGGTTCATATTCACTTCTCTTTCTTTTTGGTCTTATTCATCAGCCCTGTTATGTCTTTCTGCGGTTCACGGAACCACGATGCAGGGATGAGTTTTGCTGCATAGCGAAAGCCATACTTCTCGCACCAATCGGCATAGGTTGTCTGGCTGCCTTTATATAGCTTGTGTTTAGGGCTGCTAAATACGAACCGTATGTCAAGGTGCGGATATTGTTTTTTGATAAGCAGATGTTTCTGCCGATCGGCGGTCTCAAAGAGGCCCTTTGCCTCGATGATGATGCCGTTGGATAAGACAAAATCAGGGGTGTAGGTGTGGACGCTCTCGGGGATGGTATAGGACAGCTTGCACTGCTCGTAGACCTCTTTCTTCTCAATGGTTTTGATCTGTGCTGCAATGCTGTCCTCTAGTCCCGAGCGGTGCCCGCGGGAGGGCTTATAGCTATACCTCCCGCCTGCTAGTCTCCTCAGAAGTCGTCATCCTCTCCGGGCGCTGCCTCATCATCGTCGAAAGGCGTAGGCTCTGCGGGAGCCTTATAGGTGTAACCCTCCTCCACAGCGAATCCAAGGGAATCGCCGGAGACAGAACCCTGCTCACGGAGCTCAATGATCTGTACGCCTGTGAGACGCAGAGACACACCGTAGTTCTTGTCATTCATCCAGTACGGCATGAGCTCATATGCGATGCGTCCGCGCGTACCGCTGCCAATGCTCGTCAACTCGGCACCAATCTCTTTATTGGTGGCGTCAAAGATGGGGACACGGCGCACCCAATCCCCCTTTTTGGTCTGGATGACGCGCTGCATTTTGAACTTGAAGTACTCCTCATCCTGATAAGTGCTGAGACCGTTGGCGTAGTCGTACTTGTACTTGTGCTTTTTGCCTTCCTCGCTCTCCTTGAACTTCTGCCACTCTGCATCAATCTCTTTGAGCAGGCGCTTCTTGTCGGCCGCGCTCGGCTTGAAGGAGACGGAGAATTTACCGGTGTCCTTGCCCTGAAATTCCTCGGTGTCGAGGAGGTGCGGGAAGTTGAACTCCCCGATGCCGGTCGTGCCGGTCTTGTAGGTTGTCTTTGCCATAATGATGTTTTCCTTTCTTGCTCCGGATTATTTTTGCGAAGAGGTTTTCTCTTCTCCTTGTGTACCACCTGCGGGAGCCTTGTCTTTCCGAGGCGGCACACGACCTTTGTCCGTATAGACAGCGAAGCTGCCATCTTCGAAGTGAACCCGAACTTCGCTCGGATAGGTAGTCTCATTAAAATGCCCTTCCGGATAGATGAAGTCGGTTCGTTGTGGGTGCAGGTGGCGCTTCTCGCATAACTCAGCATCAGACGGAAGAACGAACTCTCGCCCGCAGCACTCACATACATACTTTTCAATCACTCTCATAACGTCAGCTCCTCTCCTTTTACACTCTGATGGAGCCACACGGCGTACTGCAATATCTTTGCAGTCTCCTTGGTAGGGGCATCCTTCTTACCGAGACGGGAGACATACTTGATGATGTTGCCGCGAAGAAAGCCTTCAAATGCCTCTTTACTCATCTGGGCCTGCATAAGCTGAATGGGCTGTACTTCACCCTGATAATGTTTGTCTAAAGCTGCCATGATTACGCCCTCCCTGTTGAGCCGATGCCGCCGGTACCGCGTGCAGTCATTTCGAGCTCGTCAACCTCCATAAATTTGACAGGGACGTTCCGCTCAATGAGGAACTGAGCGATACGAGTACCGGCCGGGAGGTGAATCCCGGAGCGCCCAAGGTTCTCAATAATAAGCTGCACCTCGCCGCGATAGTCGCTGTCAATGATGCCGACATGGTTGGCAAGCCGGAGGTTCGACTTTGCCCCCACGGAGGAGCGCAGGAACACCTTCATGTGGTGACCCTCGGGAATAGCAAAGGCGAGCCCTGTGCGAATGATGCTCGGGAAATCCACAGCCTTGATTGGAGGGATGTAGGTATCCTCCAAAATAGCAAGGTCAAAGCATGCAGAACCTGCCGTCTGCTTCATAGGCAATCTTGCAGCAGGATGCAGCCGGACGACCTGCACGATTTTCGCCATGTTGGGGTCATCGGGGAGGTCTTTGAGCTTGACAGAGAGATTCGGCATGTCGGGTGTTGGTGTGGATGTGGTTTTCTTCTTGGCAGGCATAGAAACGCCGCCTCCTTTCGTGATAGAAAAAGACAACAAAAAACAAAAGCCTCTCAGGAAGAGAGACTTTAGTTGACTAAAGGATATGAAGTTGAAGGGCTGATTATGAAGGTGTGGTACCTGTCACAAGTATACCTGCATACGTCTCAAAGAAGGATAGCAATGCTTCATAGTAGCGGAGTTTTTGCGTCTTACCTTTAAAATTTTTAATAATAACTTCCCTAAAGTGTGCAAGTGAACGATCCTCGTCTAACCATGTAAATATATCCGATATGACACAGTCCTTATTTATGAGATAAGCTGCATAAAGACCATTGACCGGACCGACTTGGATGACATCTACACCCATTACACGATAAAACGTCGTATTAACGAGACTCACATATTTTATGTTTGCATCGGTAAGATTGATGCCTGTAAGGTCGACCGTATCCAGGAGTGTAAAACTCAGGTCTGCACCGACAAATGACGCTCCAATAAGGTTGCTGTGAACAATATGTGCTGACCAGAGGTTCGCATTGTCCAAGAAAGCATATGTAAGGTCTGTCCGGTGAAACTTTGCTCCATTCAAGTTTGCATTAGTAAAGTTTGCCCGTGTAAGATTAGCGTCATTGAAACATGCTCCAGTGAGATTGGCATTACTGAAATCAACGTAGCTCAAATCCTGTCCATGAAAGTCGCACCCAGAAAGCTCTTGGTTCTTGTAATTAAACATCCTGTACTCCTTTAAGATACATAGTTTGGAAAGACAAACAAGATATTATATATTATATATAAACTTATAAGCCTTTCTTTTTAGGGTAATAATAGTAGTAATGGTTAAGGTACACCTTGAAGGTGTTCTGAAGATGCTTTCTATTTCTTAGAGAAATATTAAAGCGTATGTTTTTCCCTTCTTCTTGTGTACCACCTTAGAGAAATATTAAAAAGGTATCGCTTTATAAAACACTTGTCGCCCATCACTAAAGCTAAGACACACTTCAGAAGGATAGGTCAGTTGAGGCATGCTTCCGTCTGGATATTGATACTCTGTGGAGATAGGACGTAAATGTCGTTGTTCACAACACTGTGCCTCCTTTTTGTCTATATACTCTCTTCCACAGCCCTCACATCTGAATTTTTGTATTATCTTCATGGTCTTTGTCCTTTCTCTGATCTATTACGCAAAACAAAAGTCTGACTTCTTGACTTCTTCAAGGTCTAGTTTTCCAAACTTCGGAAGCTTCGGAACCTTATCAGTCTCATTAATGAGATAAGAGACCTGCTCTAAGAAGTTCGCAAGGTGGTTCTGATCTTTGTAGAGATTAACAAACTCCTCTCTGATCGTCCGGAAGAGGCTTCCGGCATGTGCTGCATCTGTCCCGAAGCTGTCATGAATCATGAGAAAGTTTCGATTTCCTTTTTCATATTCACTGTTGACAACTCTCTGCAAATGTGCTGCATCCATGCTGTGAATGAAGTTAGGGGCGATGCCCTGTGCCTGACGCCTTGTGTCTACCTGTCCTTCTTTTTCTTCTTGTGTGTAGAAACGCACTCTTGCTTTGTTGAAGCGCAGGTGGATAGTTTTTTGCTCCATCACCATATAGTTTTGCTGCACAGGGAGACCGTTCGGGGTGGTCCAAGTCACAACATGGTTGTCTTTGCAGATCAGCTCTGCAATTTTTTGCATCCATGCCATGCCCTCAACTGCCTTTACAACGGTTTTTCCAACTGCTTCCCAGATCAGTTTTGCCATGTAGGCAGATGCTTGCAGCGGGGAAATGAATGGGCTGTTATCGGGATGATCTAAGACAAAGGGGTTGATAATGTCCGAAAGAAGGTTCTCCCGGAAGCCATATTGTTTACTGCCATATGCAAGGGTCATGACGCTGCGTTTGCATACTTTACGCGTGATGCCGTCTTGTGCATACTTTAGGCGGTTAAAGACAACCCAGTTTTGTGCTAGGGTCTTTGTTCCGTAGACTTTGCGGGGGTTTCCCTCGTTATCTATGACAACATTCCCCGTTTTGTCATATTTTAGGGTGTCCTCGGTGCCGGTCTCTGCATCCTGCAGTAGTACAAGGTTGACCTTGTCAGCGACAAGGCTATAAATATCCTGCACCTGATCGGACGGTCGGAGGTTGACTGCTGCTCCTCCAATCTCATCCCGCAGCAGCCCGGAGAAGTGCTGAAGGCCGGAGCAGGTACCATCAAAAGCGACCGGCAGGGATGACAAAAAGCCGGCGGCGGTGCCGTGCTGTTCACGGTAGGCGAGGAGCTTCTTCCACTCCATACAGAATGCTAGGAACTCCATCGGATAATCGTTCTTTGCGATCTCAGCCCACCATATATAGCCGAGCGGGTCGGAGGCAGACGCAAGAATATTATCCTTGTTGTCATCAATCCACTGGATACGTTCAGCAAATGTGAGCTTGTCCCGGCCGGCTAGGTTCGCCCCGTGGATTGCTAACCACTTTGTGTCAGCATCTCCGGCGAGGGGCGTAGGCTCTGCAAAGAGGAGCAGGGCTTTCTGGATGTCATCGCCCTGCGGGTTGATTGCCGTAGGGATTGGATAGCAGCGGCCCCGGTAATCAATGTTCCACGGGAAGTAAATCTTCTCATACTGTGCGAATTTTTCAGCGGTGGTGAGGGCTATCTTGAAGCGGAGGGCCTTGCTTTTGCGGGCTTCCTCCTGCTTATAAATTGCTGTCATCTTCCGCTTATGCTCCCGTAGTTCCTCTTCCGGGGTTCCGTCGGGTTTTTTAGGAAGGTTCGGGATTGGTTCTGTACGTGGGACGCCTCCGAGCTCTCCCCCGCTTGCATATATATCTTTCAGGACGCGCAGGATGTCTTTGTTGATAACAAAGGCGGTTTCTTGGAGGGCGTTGAGAACACTATATATTTTGTCAAGATTGACTGCGTCCAACTTTCGAATATAGTTATGAATCGTTGGACTACTTGCATTCCCTTCCATACGTATAAGCCTTACACCAAGGGTTGACGCTCCATAATAACCGCCGCTTTGCGGAGAGGTCCATCGCTTTGGTGGAATGATTGTCGGGACATATTTAATAGCATTTGCTATCAGCCGGCTTTCATTTTGGAGCCAAGCATCTTCAAACCATTTTGTCATTCCAAGGCATTTGATCTTTTTACTACCGATCACCCTGTTAGTTATGGTGTAATAATCACTTCCGGCGATCAGCATTTCGAGGATTTTAGCGCCTAATGCTAATTCTGTTTGTTTGTCCCATTTAAGACCGGAAAAGCCATGCTTATGCATGCGATTGACCGCATAAACAATGCGATAGGAGCTGCGGACACGCTTTTCAATTCCTGTTTCCATAGAGCGCCGGAGTTGTGTAAGGTTTACATCTTTGGTCTCTTTCGACCATTGATAAAACTTCTCTACGGAGGCTTCCTGCCGGATGGAACGCCCTATTTCAATAGCGACGTTCGAAAGGGTCTTAAATTGTTCTTTCTGTGCAAGCAGAACACAGTCTATCGCGGTGCTATGTCCTACAAGTATAAGAAGGTTTTCAAGATCACCCGAAAGACCATCTTCAAGACGGTAGATGTCAAGGAGTTCCTGCATAGGCTGCACCCATGCGCCTTGGGTTGTCTTTTTGGGGGATTGTACGTCGTTAAGTAGCGCTCGAATATTGTTGCGGCTAGTCTCCCATGTGTGTGCAATAAATTTTCCTGCAAGCTTTCCTTGTCCGGCGCCATTCTTTCGGACTTCATCAAGAATGACTTGCATACGTGTTTCGGCTGTCCGCTTTGCTTCCTCTTCCAAAAGGAGCTGTGCGTCGTACATGTCACCATAAGTTTCTTTGTACTGTTCGTATTCATCCAACATTTTCATGTTCCTCCTTGTTGTGGTATCTTCTTGTGTACCACCTAGAAAAAAGTACGTACGTTCTAATTAAGGCATATAAAATATAGACGTTCTTATCACCTCCTTTCACCTAATCAAAACGTACTCTATATTTATTTTAACAATTTTTTAGGGGCAGCATCGGGATTGACCCTGCAGCAAGGTGGCTATCTTTGCTTCCAACTCTTCAACATATGCGCTCTGCTCGTCGTAGGTTCTAAGTACGTCTAACACGAATGCATCTAACCGCCTCTTAAATATCCTGCTCGTTGACAGCAAGACGGCTGACCTCTGCCATAGCGCGGTCATAGCCAACGCCACGCATTAGGCGCACGGCTTGCGACCGTACACGGCGCACGACCTCCCACGTGTTATCAGAGAGGCTACAAATCCAATCTTCCCAGTCTGCGTCAAATTCTTCACGGCACACATCCGCGCCGTAAAAGTTCTGCTCGTTTTCGAGCATGTTTGCCTCATGCTCGTTCGTGAGCAATTCGAGGATGTACTCTGAGATTTTCATAATTTTCCTCCTTCCACATGCCTATGAAAGCCATAAGGCCTTTTTCCATTCGTTTTTGATAAGATTTATAACTTCTTCGTCATAGGTGATTGCGTCGCATTCCTCCTCATAACGTCGCGCGACAAAGTCGGAACAGTCTATAAGACGGCCGGCAAGGAAGATAACCACTTGGACTTGAAAAGTCTCCGGGCTTGCGAATGGGTTCAATGTCTCTCCCCACTCATCTCGAATGTTTGATACAACATCGCCTAGATCATGAAAGTGTTCGCCTATCCATTCTTCAGCAGCCCATGCGTTGCAAGTGATGCTTCCGGTTGCGTTCTCACTCTCGAAGAGGTCAAAGGCAAGATCAGAAACGTAACCTTCCCGGCCCTCCATGTCGTCGAGATTGTCAATCATCATAGAAAGGACGGACTTTTCAAGGTTGTTGAGATAAGTTTTCATGGTTGCATTTCTCCTTTTTGATATGTCTGTTCTAAAAAGTTACTCTATCTGGTTATGCACTTGCAAATTAGCTATCAGTGCGATAACCCCGGTTTTGGTGCAAGGAGGAGACACAATAACGGCATATCCTCCTTGCTATCCCGGCGATGCGGTTATTACCACTCCGTATAACCTAGCTCCTCCACGAAATACCGGCGGTAGTCGTTAAGTGCCCGTGCGGTGCTGCGTGTTCTCCATCCGGCGTTTGTAAGGATGATGCGCTTGCGCCGATCATCGACAAGGCAGATTTTATTTCCATGGTAGAGGAAACAACGATTAAATCCGTGGGCCTCTCTCCATTCCGGGACAAGAACTCTTTCGCTGTTATGTTTGATATAAAGTGAGACAGACGCAATTTTCGCTACGGCATGATTACCGACGCTTTTATAACCGTGGACGCTTACAAGCGCTTCAAGTGCTTTCATCATTTTGGTTTTCCTCCTTGTGTTTTGGAGAGGAGACACAAGATTATAGGGGTGTCTCCGTCTCCGCTAGGTTGATTGATCGGCTTAGAGTGCTATCCAGTAGGATATGTAACAGTACTGTGTGCTGTTCCAGTTAGGTTCTAGCTCTGCGAAGCCTTCCCCGAAGCGCCCGGAGTAGGGTTCGTAGTAGCCTTTAGAGGAGGGATGTTCCGGGTTAGGTGTCACCCGGCTAACATAGCCTTGTTTAAGGCTTGTGTGGCTATACCGGCATTTGATGCCGCGGATTGTGCGTGTTACTGTCTCCATGATGTTCAATCCTCCTCCTTTAACATGTGTGCGACTGTCTCCGTTACAATGTCCCGGAGGTCCTCTAGCTCCTCTAGGGCTTCTTCTCCCGCTCCGGTGTGGCCGGCTAACGTGTAGGCCGCCCCTACAAGCCCGGCAATCCATTTAAGGTTGGCTTTCCGGCGGTCACGAAGCCTTATCACGCGGGCTTGCAGGTCGTTGATGCGTGCAAGGTAGCCTTCGGCTTCTGCGTCGTACGCGTCGCGCTCCTCTTTCAGTTCCGTTACGCGGGCTTCCAGTATTTCGTTGTAGAGGCTGAGACGTTCCATTTCAGGGTTGTTCATGATGCATTCTCCTTTTCTTGTTGTGACTTGTCACTACATACAATCTTAAAATTTTTTGCCTTCAAGGTTTTGTCCCTGTCGGCGATTGTAGAATATCACAACATGTCATAACATGTCAATACTTTTTTTAAAAAAATTTTTCATGATTTTTCGTGACACGTCACAACGCCTTGTGTTATAATGGGTTCAAGCACCTAAGGAGGTGACAAAAAAATGAAAATATATGACCGGGAAGAAATGAATGTGTTCTATCAGATAAGATTAGACAAAGAGACAAAAAAGCGATTTATGGCAATTTGTAAGCAGAAGGGTTATAATTCATCTGCGATCGTCCGGAATCTAATGTTAGATTGGATAGCCGACGAGGAAAATAAAAAAGGCACTAGATAAGACAACAAAAAAACCCTACACGCTGCAACAGTCGATAAGCTGCATTGTGTAGGGCGTTGTTTTTCTATTTTAATAATAAGTATGGTAGAGGTGTAATGCTATATTCTCTATAATACCTTTAGCGGGATACCATTTTTCATTATATTCTTTAGTGTCCACCCATTTATTTTCTTTATAGTTCCATAGGTATATTTTCTTTTTCTGAAATTTAATATCTACAACATCACCATTTACAAGTATAAGGGAAAAAGCCATATTTTTTTTTGATTTTAGAATATGTTTCTTCTTCTTTTATATCAGCGCTAATTGTAACTAATGTTTGATTATATTCTTCTATGTATGTAGGCTTCCAATGTATTATATTATCACTATCATAGTAATATTTTGTGTTATTTTCTTTTGCTATATATTGCCATGTTTCGGCATTGCATACATTTGCACATATGCATAACACCAATAGACACATAACACTTATACGCTTTAACATTTCTTCATCCTCCTTTAGTCACCTTTAAGGCATTTTTAGTATATCATAAGTTATCTATAAGTGTACAGTCTCATTCCTATATGTTTCTGTCTCCCCTCTCACAGCCGTTTTAAGGCTGTCTTTTTGTGTATCTGGTAGATTTATATGCGTTAGGTATTTTAAGCCGTCCTAGAGGCATTCCCAGGCGTTTTAGAGGTGCTTTAAGGTTGCGTGGAGGTTGCCGGATGTTATGCAACCTTTTTGTCTCTCTAAAGCATAGTAATCTAGTATGTTTCATATGTCTCACACAGATAGATTTTTTCTAAAACATACTAAACCACTATGTTTTATTCCGAAAACGTATAGATACCTCCACGCACCCTAAAAGACACATATGTTCTGTATTTAAACCTTATAATTTGTAATATCCTTTAGTACACTAAAGCAAATTTTTAACCCCTGCCCTATCTAATCCTTCAGACAACAATTATTTTCCAAGACACAACAAGATAGCGCTTAACATAAGCACCCGCACGCCTATTGACGCCTAGAGATACAAGCGTTATAGTAATTGCGCTAGGATTGCTTCAGGCAGCATGGCGTGACCTCCGGATTTATTAACGTGCGCCTATGCGTGTGCGCGTGTTATCGTAGGGTTGGCATAGGGCAGCCCGGAGCTGCCGGCGGGTGACCTTCATTGACGCGCGCGCCTGTGGGATGCCCGGGTGCGCAGGCCCGCACGGGGGACAGCCGGCTCGCCGCCAATCCATATATGGGCACGAATTTATTTTCAAATTTTCAACTCTGAAATGGGGAATGTATTATGTCTGGTAAACGGAGACCAAAAGGGGAAGGCTCAATCACTAAGATGCCTAACGGTAGCCTCAAAATGACTATAACCCTCGGTGTAGGGGCTGATGGTAAACAGAAGCGGCGATCAGTCACCGCAAAGACAAAGACAGAGCTGATGCGACGTGTCGCTGAACTTCGAGTACAAGCAGGCCTTTCTACACACACAGACAAATTATATTTTAAAGAAGTAGTCGACATCTTCTTAAACACTAAAGAAGATACACTTACAGAAGGTACACGTCTAAATTATAACTTTGCTATAAAGGCATTGTTTGAGCCCCTCTATCAGTATCGGATAAACAAGATCACTCCTGAGTTAATAGATTTCGTCATTGACAAAATAACAAAGCGGGATGGCACTAAGATGAATCCAAGTACCATAAGAGCGCTAAAGGACAAACTAGCAGCCGTTATGAATTTTGCAGTAGCCAGAGGTCTACTCAATGTGTCTCCTCTTAAACATACGAAGAAGAGACAGTTGCCTGTTAGACGTGTAGATACCTTAACACTGCCTTCAGAAGATCAACTGAAGCAGCTCTTAAATGAAGCCCATGAGTATGATAAAAAGACAAACAAGGATGTCATTCAGCTCTATCCCCTCTTTTTACTTGCAGTTGCCACAGGGATGCGTATAGGTGAGCTTCTTGATCTTGATAGAAAGGACATTGATCTTGAAAGGTATACGATAAGTGTTCACTCTCAACTTACGCGCTTCGGGAGTGGTAGTCCTTTAAAGACAGCAACATCAAGACGAATTATTTATGTGCAGCCTGATATACTTATGGAGGTGTTAAACAACATTCCTCCCTCCCCTGTCTCAACAAAGCTATGGAGACAAAACGGGGTGCAAGTCAAATACGAGACAGCGATCAGACGTATCTATCGGTTTCTTAAAGGCTGTGATTATTTACCAGAGCATTTTACTTTTCACTGTTTCAGGCATTATCATGCAACTCAGCTCCTTTTGAAAGGTATCAACCCAAAAGAAGTGTCTAAGAGGTTGGGCCATGCTTCTATAAAGATCACGCTTGATCTCTATGCCCATTGGATGCCTGAAATGGATGCACAAGCAGCAAATAGTGTAGGCACTAACTTTATTTTGTAGGTGCTTATAAGTGCTTATATGTAGCGTTTCCATAATAAAATTACATACAAAGGAAAATACTTATACCAGTAGCCTTAGGTTTATATGGTATAAGTATTTTCATTTATCTGCAATTCACTTGTATCACAATTTTGAACAGCGGACAATTTTTTTCTTACGCAAGCAATCCGCCGTCGACGGTGTAGATACTCCCTGTAATCCATGAGGCTGCGGACGAGGCAAGAAATACGATCACAGCGGCGGCTTCCTCCGGTCTGCCGATACGTCCCATCGGATAGATATCTGCCATCTGCCCCAGCTGCTCCGCACGCGGCACATGCGGGGAGAGCTGACGCTCCGTGAGCGGCGTCAGAACATCGGCCGGCGCAACAGCATTGACACGCAGATGCTCGTGTGCCGTCTCGCGTGCAAGCGAACGCGTAAAAGCAATAATTGCTCCCTTTGTCGCCGCATATGCCGCACAAAAATAGTTGCCGCGCAGCCCGGCATCAGAAGCGACATTGACAATATTGCCGTGGGCTCTGCGCAAGTGCGGCATCGCGGCCTGCGTCAAATAGATCGTCCCCTTCAGGTTGGTGTCGATCATTTCATCCAGATCTTCTGCGGAGAGCGTCTCCGCAGCACCTTCCATATAGATGCCTGCAGAGTTCACAAGAACATCCAACACGCCGCATATGCGGACGGCCGCATCCACGGCTTTACGGCAATCCGAGGGGCTGCGTACATCACCGGCAAAAAAACGGACGCGCTCTTCCGCCGAGAGTGCAGCAAGCGCATGGTTCCCTCTTTTTTCGTCACGCCCCATGAGCATCACGCACGCGCCTGCGCGCAGAAAGGTCTCTGCGGCAGCGAGGCCGATGCCCGACGTCCCGCCCGAGATCAGCACTGTTTTTCCAGCAAATGCATCAGCGGCAAAAACGGTTTTTTCCATATGCATCTCACAACATAAAAACTGGGTCCCCCGGAGGGAACCCAGTCGTCTTGGAGTCTCAGTTCACAGAATCCTTTAGAGCCTTGCCAGCCTTGAACACAGGGTTCTTCGAAGCCGGGATGTTAATCTCCTTACCCGTCTGCGGATTGCGACCCTTACGTGCCTTACGCGCCTTCACCTCGAATGTTCCGAAGCCGATGAGCTGAATCTTGTCGCCCTTGGAAAGTGCGCCCTTCACCGTCTCAAAGACGGCGTTGACAGCCTTTTCTGCGTCCTTCTTCGTGAGACCTGCCTGTTCTGCTACGTTTGCGACCAATTCCTGCTTGTTCAAAGTAGCGTCCTCCTTTAAGATATTCTCCATTTCCTCGGCGACCACATAGGGTCGCTCTGTCATGAGAGAATTTAACAGAATTACCTAGAAAAATCAAGGGGGAAAATAAAAAAAAAGCGTTTTTTTCGTAAAAAAAGCGTTTTTTTTAGCTTTTTTTCCAAAAAATGGGGGTATATGGAATAAAAAGCGTGGTCAAATGATCAATATCTTCCTGCCGATCGAGTTCAAAAAGCGGCACACGTCGAATCTGTTCGTCCGGGAGAGAAAGATGATGCAGATAGACAACTTCCTGCATATCGGGAAAATGCTCCATCAGCAGAATTTTCAAGTCGGAGGCAAGTTCGCGTGAATAGAGCTGCGTGATAACAAGATCCTGCGCGGGAGGTGATGCAATCGTATCCTCATCCAATGCGTCGACAATCGAAAGCCCATGCACCGGATCGATGCCGAGCGCAGCGAAGAGCGGTTCCAAAAAGCTCATGCCGGGCAAAATTTCAAGAAGGTTCCCTGCCTTCATTGACTTTTCACGCAGGAGCTGTATCGTACGTTCCGCAACGAACGGACTGCCAGGCACAAGATAGAGGATGTCCGTTTCTTGTGTGCGCACAAGCAAATCATTTGTGATCGCTTCATAGAGCTCGTCGAAATCCTTGGCAGCATCGTAAAAAGCGTCGTACGTTTCATAGGAAATATTGGCCTCATCAAGCGCCGCAGCTGCCGGATGAATGCGCGTCCGCAGAAGGATATGCCCAGCCTCCTTGATGCGCTTCCACGTCTCGCATGTAATCAGGCCCGCTCTGCCCGGACCGAGGCCTGCTGCGGTCAATTTTCCCGTCACGTCGTCCCCTCCTCGCATGCCATCTGCACAACTTCGAGCGCCGTATCCAAAATTTCCTTGCGTTCCTGCGGCAGGAGGCGTATCCGATAGCCGTCTCCCTCGGGCAGAGGACCGATGCGTCGGCCAAACGCGCGGTCAAGACGCATGAGCGCCGGAAGCGGCAGCTTTTCTCCCGCAGGCAGAACAAGATCGAACGTTTCTCCCTTGACAGCAATACTGCGCGCACCGAATGTACGCGCGTAGTTCTTAATACGCGCGACATCGAGCAGGGCAAGCACGGGCGGACTTGGCTCGCCGAAGCGATCGATCAGCTCATCCAGCAGGCCGTCAAGATCATCGTTCGTGCGGACGGCAGCGATCTTCTGATAGATCTCAATCTTATGCATGGCATCTTCGATATACCCGCCGTCAAGATACGCCTCCACAGGCAGATCAATGACCGTCTCCACAGGCGCTGCCGGCGGTGCCTCGCCTCTCTTCTTTGCGACAGCCTCCTCCAACAGTTTGACGTACATCTCAAAGCCGACTCCCGCGATATGCCCATGCTGCTGCGCGCCAAGAAGGCTCCCCGCGCCGCGGATCTCAAGATCGCGCATAGCAATTTTAAAACCGGAGCCGAGCTGCGCGAATTCCTTCATCGCCTGCAGGCGCTTTTCCGCCGTCTCGCTAAGAGTTTTATCGCGCCGATAGGTAAAGTACGCAAATGCCATTTTTGCCGAACGCCCGACGCGCCCGCGCATCTGATAGAGCTGTGAGAGACCGAAACGGTCGGCATCGTAGACGATAATCGTATTCGCGTTGGCAACGTCAATGCCGTTCTCGACAATACTGGTCGCGAGCAGGATGTCATAATGCCCCTCATAAAAGTCCATCATCACCTGCTCCAGGAGATCTTCGTTCATCTGCCCGTGCGCGGAGGCGATACGAGCCTCCGGCACCAGCCGCATCAGATGTTCGCGCATGCGATCAATACTCTCTACGCGATTGTAGATAAAATAGACCTGCCCCCCGCGGGAAAGCTCACGCTCAATCGCGCCGCGCATCATCGCGTCGCTGCTCTCCACAACATAGGACTGAACGGGCAGGCGGTTGGCCGGCGGCGTCTCGATGATGCTCATATCACGCGCACCCGCAAGCGACATATGCAGCGTGCGCGGGATCGGGGTTGCAGAGAGCGTCAGCACATCCACTCCCGCTGCAAATTCCTTGATCTTCTCCTTCTGCGTGACGCCGAAACGCTGTTCCTCGTCCACAATCAAAAGGCCGAGATTCTGAAACCGCACACGTTTTCGGTTAAGAATCGCATGCGTGCCGATGAGGATGTCCACGCGTCCGCGCGCCACGTCGCGCAGCGTCGCCGCCTGTTCGCGCAGACTGCGAAAGCGGCAGACGACATCCACCTTCGGAGCAAATTCTGCGAGGCGCGCAGCAAAGGTCTGGTAGTGCTGCTGCGCCAGAACTGTCGTCGGCACAAGCACGGCAACCTGAAATCCATCCATCGCCGCTTTAAATGCCGCACGCACAGCGACTTCGGTCTTTCCGAAGCCGACATCGCCGCAGAGCAGACGATCCATCGGCTTCTCGCTCTCCATATCACGCTTGATCTCCGCCACCGCACGCAGCTGGTCGTCCGTCTCCTGATAGGGAAACGCCTCTTCAAACTCGCGCTGCCCTGCATCATCCGGCGTGAATGCATGTCCCTTCGCAAGCTGTCTCTCCGCATAGATTTCGAGGAGCTTGTCGGCGATATCCTCCACGGATTTCTGCGCCTTCGCGCGCGCGCGCGCCCAGTCTGCAGTTCCCATGCGGTGCAGACGCGGTACGGATCCTTCCGCCCCGATGTACTTTTGCAGGAGCCCGACCTGATCCGTCGGCACAAATAACTTGTCGTCGCCTCCGTACTGAATGTGCAGATAGTCGCGATGCACGCCCGCGACCTCGAGGGTTTCGACACCGATATATTTCCCGATGCCGTGCGAAACGTGAACAACGTAGTCGCCAGGCGCGATCTCTCGAAAATGGCGAATGCGGTCGCCTGCGGGTGCCATGCGGTGCAGCTTTGCTTTATGCCGTCCGAAAATGTCCTGTTCCGTGAGGACAGCAATATGAGATGTGCTCAGCTCAAAGCCCGCGCGCAGTGCCCCGGATGCAATGCCGACTGCGCCATCCTGCGCATCTCCTTCTTTGCGCAGGATGACCGCAGGGAGATTCCATCCGGTGAACATCTCGCGGATCAGATTCGCCCGTTCTCCGCTGCCTGCGAGCACCAGTACGCGTGTTTCATCCGCAAGATAGCGGCGCAATTCGCTCTCGAGCAGGGAAAACTGCCGCTGAAACGCCGTCATCGGCATCATCTGAAAGCCAATGAGAGCCGCCGGCGCACAGGAAGGAACCGCGCGGTTCATCAGTGAAGCAAAGAGCTCGTGCCCCGCCGCCCCCGCTGCGACAAGCTCCTCCCATGAAAAGCTGCGCGCAGCACGTGCGGCATCTTCCTGAACGGCATCCTGAAGTGCCGAGATGAGGCGTGCCGACTCATCGAACACCGTTACGGCACCTGCGCCAAGGTAGCTCAAAAAGCACGCCTCCCCTTCATCGTCCGCTGCGTGCAGCGGCATAACGGAAGCCGTGCTGATATTTTTAATAGAACGCTTGGTCAAGACATCGTATTCGCGCATGGAGTCGATCTCCGTATCGAAAAATTCGACACGGAGGGGCAAGAGGGCATTGATGGGAAAAATATCGACAATGCCGCCGCGCACACTAAACTGCCCGACGTGCTCGACCTCCATCACATGCTCATAGCCCAGAGTATCCAGCCGCTCCATCAGGTCCTCATGCGGGAGCATCATCCCGAGGCTGAGAGTAAGCGAGGCACGCGCGAACTCCGCTGCACTCAGCCCTCTCTGCGCGGCTGCACCAATATCCGCAAGCACGATAATCGGCTCGCGCCGTAAAAGCCGCGCAAGGATATTCATGCGCTGTGCCGACCGCTCGAGGCCCTTTGCTGCACCGGGCGCAGCGAAGTCGATACGGTCCAGCTCCGGAAGTTCATAGATATCCGCCTCCGGCAGGAGCGTGACCAAATCCTCCTGCCACGCACGCAGAGCATCGCGCCCGCTCGTTATGACGACAAGAGGACGCGGCGCGGCATCGTAGGCAGCAGCGACGGCAGCATGCTTCATAGAGCCGGCAAATCCATACGCGAGGATTTGCTGGGGGGCATCATCCAGCGCCTCCGCAAGCTGACGCACAGCACCGTCCGTACGCAATACGGAAAAAAGGGCGTTCATTTCGGAGCAGCTGCAAGCGCCGCGCGGACAAAGCCGGCAAAGAGCGGATGCGGATGATTCGGGCGCGACTTCAGCTCCGGATGGAACTGCGAGGCGACAAACCAAGGATGATCCGCAATCTCCACACCCCCCACGAGCCGATTATCCGGGCTCGTCCCTGCAATGCGCATCCCTCTCTCTTCAAGCTGCGCACGATAAGCATTGTTGAACTCAAAACGATGACGATGCCGCTCGCTGATTTCTGCTGATCCGTATTCTGTACGCGACAGCGAAGGTTCTCTGAGCGTGCAGGGATATGCACCAAGGCGCATCGTTCCGCCCTTTTCCTCCACGTCGTGCTGATCCTCCATCAGCGCGATGACGGGATGCGGCGTCTCGGGGACAAACTCCGTGCTGTGCGCGCCGGAAAGTCCCGCGACATTGCGGGCAAACTCAATAACCGCACACTGCATCCCCAAACAAAGCCCGAGGAATGGGATCCCCTTCTCGCGCGCGTATTGGATTGCGCGGATCTTGCCCTCAACACCGCGGTCGCCGAAACCGCCCGGCACAAGGATCCCCCTGCATCCGACAAAGAGCTCGTCAAGATCCGTATGCGCCTCCTCCAGCTCTTCAGCGTTGATCCATGCGATTTTTACCTGCGCATCGTTCTCGATGCCCCCGTGATGGAGTGCTTCCGTCACCGACATATAGGCATCGGGCAGCGCGACATACTTTCCGACGACGGCGATCTTTACCCTCTTCGCAGGATGATTGATCTTAAAGACCATCTTTTCCCACGCCTCCATATTGGAGGGGTCGAAGTCCATTGCCATCTTCTCGAGCACAATGCGGTCCAGTCCCTCCTGCTGCATCATGAGGGGAACCTCATAGATCGTCGATGCCGTACGGTTCTCAATGACGGCATCCGCATCCACATCGCAGAACAGCGCAATTTTCTCCTTCATATCGCGCGGAATCGGCTGCTCTGTGCGGCAGACGAGGATATCGGGCTGAATCCCGATGGCGCGCAGTTCCTTGACGCTGTGCTGTGTCGGCTTTGTTTTGAGCTCGCCTGCCGCGCTGATGTAAGGAAGGAGCGTTACATGGATGTAGAGAGCGTCGTTCTTGCCGACTTCCTTTTTGACCTGACGGATTGCTTCCAAGAACGGAAGACTTTCGATATCGCCGACGGTCCCGCCGATCTCCGTGATGACAACGTCGGCGTTGTCTGCCTTCGCCACATCGTAGACACGCTGCTTGATTTCGTTTGTAATATGCGGAATCACCTGCACGGTTGAACCGAGATAGTCACCGTGGCGCTCCTTATTCAGCACAGACGAATATACTTTCCCCGTCGTGATATTCGAACGCTTCGTCAGATTGATGTCAATAAAGCGCTCATAGTGACCGAGATCAAGATCCGTCTCAGCCCCGTCATCGGTGACAAATACTTCGCCGTGCTGATACGGGCTCATCGTTCCCGGATCAATGTTGATGTAGGGATCAAATTTCTGAATTGTTACCTTCAGTCCGCGATTCTTGAGCAGGCGGCCGAGCGATGCCGCAGTGATGCCCTTGCCGAGAGATGAAACAACGCCGCCCGTGACGAAAATATACTTTGCCATGCCGTTCCTCCGCTAGACTTCAATCAGTTCTGAATGCTCTCGAGCTTCTTCTTGCGCGTGCTCTCCTTCGTGACAGCAGTCTTTGCTGTGCCGGAGGAGGAACGCGAGGAGGAACGCTTGACTTCGGGAGGAACCCATTCGGTCAGCCCCCATTTGCTCTCTCCCTCATAGTGAAAGCGGCTGTCCATATTGAGCATCGTGTAAATCTCAGAGATTGCCATCGCAAGCGACTGCACCGGCTTATGCTTTGCCTCAATCACCTCTTGGATCAGTTCCTTATAGTGAACCGGAACTTTCTTCTGCGCGAGGATGTGATAGGCGACGTCAACCTCCGACATGCGTTCATAATCCATAGATATACTCCTTCCAAGCAAAACAGTTACATCTTTTCCGGCGCAGATACGCCAAGGACCCCGAGGCTGTTGCGGATTACGCGCCCCGCTGCCGAGACAAGGGCAAGGCGCGCAGATGCAAGCGCCGGTTCTTGACCGATGATTCGGCACTTATTGTAAAACGAGTGGAATGCACCCGCCAACTCGTGGCTGTAGCGTGCGATGCGCTGCGGCGCAAGTTCTGCTGCCGCGCGTGCAATCTCCTCGGGATAAGCAGCAATCTTCTTAATAAGGGCAATTTCCGTCTCATCCGTCAAGAGTTCCAGTTCTGCCCCGTCCTTCGCCGCAATTCCTGCTTCATCCGCTTGACGGAAGATACTCGAGATACGCGCATGCGCATATTGGATGTAGTAAACGGGATTCTCGTTGGTCCTCTTCTTCGCAAGGTCGAGATCAAAATCCAGCTGGCTGTCGAGCGAGCGCATGAGGAAGAAGTAGCGCGCTGCATCGACGCCGACCTCCTCCATCAACTCACGGAGAGTCACGGTCTCCCCCGTCCGTTTGCTCAGCTTTACGAGCGCGCCGTCACGATAGAGGCTCACCATCTGCAAAAGGAGCACCGTCAGCCGTTCCGGATCGTCTCCGAGTGCCGCAATCGCCGCCTTCACGCGTGCAACATAGCCGTGGTGATCGGCGCCCCAGATATTGATCATGCGCCCGTAGCCGCGCGCATATTTATCTGCATGATAGGCAATGTCTGCCGCCAGATAAGTAGGTACACCGTTATCGCGAAAGATTACGCGGTCCTTGTCATCCCCATAATCTGTCGAACGAAGCCATACAGCGCCGTCCTTCTCATATGCCGAACCGCGCTCAAGCAGGACATCGACCACGCGGCGCACGGCTTCCGGATGAAGCGTGCGCTCGCTGAACCAGCGATCAAACGTCACGCCAAAGTCCGCAAGGTCCTCCTCGAGTGCCGCGAGTTTCTCTCGATAGGCAAGGTCCTGGAAGATCTGGAGGCGCTCTTCCTCCGAGAGCAGGAGATACTTGTCTCCATCACGGTCAATAATGCGCTGTGCCGTATCCACAATATCCGCACCATGATACCCGTTCTCCGGGAATGCCGCCGGCTTGCCGAGGAGCTCCAGATAGCGTGCATTCACAGACACAGCGAGGAGATTCATCTGGTTGCCCGCATCATTGACGTAGTACTCACTGTCCACCGCATAGCCTGCTGTACGCAGCAGCTTTACCAATGCAGAGCCGACCGCTGCGCCCCGTCCGTGCCCAACGTGGAGCGGCCCCGTCGGATTGGCGCTGACGTATTCGACCTGAATGTGCCCCGCCTCCTCCTGCGCGGGCAGCTGCCCATACTCCTCTCCCGCAGCAAGTACGGCACGCAGCGTATCGGCGAGCACGGTCTTTTTAAGGTAGAGATTGAGGAAACCGGGTCCTGCGATCTCCGCATGATCGAGCCAATCGCCCATGAGATGCTCTTTGATTGCCGCTGCGATCTTCTGCGGGGGCTGACGAAAGACACGCGCCGACTGCATGGCAAAGTTTGTCGCAAAATCTCCAAGCTCTTTTTCCGGCGGCTCCTCCAGAAGAATACGCGGCAATGCACCACTCTCCGGCAGTTGTCCTTCGGCTTTCGCTGCCTCCACGGCGCGCATGATCGCCTGCTCAATCTGCTGTTTGATATCCAACTTGACTTGATCTCCTTTATATCGGCTCGATTCTTATTTCCAGCATATTATCGCTTTGGCGCACACCGTCCACATAGAGCGTGTAGAAAATATACACCTCCTCTGTGCCATCCGGAAGCATGCGCGCACGCAGACGGCGCGTCACCGTTGTGAGCGCGAGGGTACCATACGGCGTACGGTAGCTGCTGGGGTGCTTCTGTCCCGCGGCAAATCTCTGTGTATGGCGGACAACGCCGCTGCGCCGCAGCATCACCTCAGAGGTGCCGACCCGCAGCATCGTCGGGATCATCTCCCCCTCGATGAGCTCCGTATCGTCATATCTCACATAACGGCTCTCTCCACGCAAAAAACGCCGTCCCTTGACGGACAGCGCTATGCGGCTCTCCTCGCCGGCAGCATCCACCTGTCGCCCCGTGAGGAAGACACGCACCTGCTCCGCACCCTTCATCGAATTCTCCCTCCGATAAAAAGTGTCCGCATCACCCTAGTTCTGATCGACAGCAATATCCAGCTCCACAAGCTTGCCGCTCAGGTCCATCTCCACGACGAGGTACTGACCGTCGCTGATCTTTACCTCAAAGTCACTGCCGACCGTCAGCGACGGTGTCGAAATATCGACATCGAGACCGAGTCCCGTAATGTTCGTCGCCGTATTTGCCGTCAACATGTTGCTCAGTTCTGAGATCGCGCTCTGCGCCATCTCGTCAAAAGACTCGACCGGCATCCCCATCATCATCGTAGATGCGATAAACTTTGCCGTATCCTCACTCATATTGTAGACAACATTCCCGCGAATCTGCTTTGTAAATCCCACCAGAACCGATACGCCGAGACTCTTTGCCCGAGCGGAGGCAGCGTAGAGCTTCGTCCGCGTGGGCTCTGGAAAGCCCAGCATCGGCATCACCGTTATAAAGGCATCCACAAAAGGATTGATCAGTTTTGCGTCCATCGATTACTCTCCCTCTGCAAAGCCCACATTCATCTGCACCATTCCGATCGGCAGGTGCATGCTGACACAGAACGTCGTCATGCGCGGGCTCACAATATGTACCTGTGCTCCGCGAATCGTGCCCGGAGGCGTCAAGCGCAGTTCTTTCCCCTCAAGTACGTTGTTGACCTTTGAGACTGCACGGCCCGCGATAATATTCGCGGCCTCCTCCACAGCGTCAACAGCCTCGTCATCCCTGAGCGCCTCTATTGAGGAACGCCCGAGCATATGCATCGCAAAGGGTTTGAGCAGGGCTTCGTCGACATAAAAGATCGCGCGGCCCGTTGTAAATCCGGTAATGCCGATAATAACTGCGGCACCGCTCACATCGAGCGAACGCGGCTTATACGAGGAGATCTCCGTCGCTCCCTTCATATGAAGGAGCCCAGCAATCCCCTCTTGGAGCGCGCGTTCAAACGGCTTGGCGTAGAGTTCTCGAAACGCGGACTCCTGGCTCGCTGATACCTCGCACACGAGATGGAGCGTGTCCATCAGATCGAGTTTTGATACCGGCTTTTGCAGAAATGCACGAATTCCGATCGCCTTCCCCTGCGTGATGAGTTTCAGATCCTTCATCGCACTGATCATCAGAATCTTCGCATCCGCATATTCGGCAAGAATGCGTCTGCTGCATTCGAGTCCGTTGGCATCGGGCAGATTCATGTCCATCGTCACGACATCAGGACGCAGCTCTGCATAGAGCTTCGACGCCTCCACAGCGTCCGCCGCCATGCCGCAGACCTCAAAATTGGTATCCCTTAAATGCTCAGCGATCATCATGCGGCTGATCTTGGAATCATCCACAATCAACACCCGCAGTTTTCCCATACAAGCTCACCCTCTTTTAAGGATTATTTCATGTATTTCCTATTATACACGAAACAATTGCTTTCGTCACATGTTTTTTGGAAGGACCTCTATCCAATATCCGTCCGGATCCTCGACGAAATAAATGCCCATCTCTGCATTCTCGTAGCAGATAACTCCCATCGCCGCATGTTTTGCACGGGCCCGGGCATAATCATCCGTATGAAGAGCAAGATGAAACTCCTTCTCCCCGAGATCATAGGGCTCTCTGCGCCCATGCAGAAAGGTCAGTTCCAACTCAAAGTCCGTCACGCCGTCCCACAGATAGACCAGCGTAAAATCCGGCGTCTCCATGCGCCGCTTCTCGCGAAAGCCGAATGCCTGCTCATAGAACTCCATACTGCGCGCGAGATCGAGCACATTGAAATTCACGTGCGTAAATGTAAATGCCATTTTATCCTCCCGTCCAAACAGACATAATGTCGAAAAAACGCCGTGCCTGAACGGCAAGCGCAGTAAGAACGATCCTCAGCCGCTGCGGTTCACGCGATCAAAGAGCTCTGTAACTTTCGCCGGCGGTTCCGCATCCATTTTGCTCACCGTATAGATCGCCAGGAAAGCGAGCAGGAACCCTGGAACAATCTCATAGAGTCCCAAGAGCGCAGCCTGTTTCCATATGAGCACGGTAATGCCGCCCGTCACAATGCCGGCGAGCACGCCGCGCTCCGTCACGCGCCGCCAAAAGAGGCACATGAGAAGCGCGGGGCCGAATGCCGCGCCGAATCCCGCCCACGCATAGGCCACCATATCCAAGATAAAGTTATCCGGACTGAGTCCGAGGTAGATGGCTGCCGCTGCAATTGCGAGCACCGAGAGTCGGCTTACCCAGACCAACTCCGCCTGCTGCGCTGCGGGGCGAAAGCTGCGCCGATAGATATCCTGCGCAAACGCTGATGCGGCGACGAGCAGCTGCGCTGACGCCGTACTCATGATCGCCGCGAGCACGGCAGCGAGAATCAACCCCGCTGCGATTGGAGGAAAAAGCTCCTCTGCCATCACGAGGAAAACGGTCTCTGCCGCAGTCCCCTCCAGAGGAGTCTGCAGATAGACCGCACCGACCATGCCGACCATAAGCGCTGCTGCAAGAGAGATGATGACCCATGCCATCGCAATGCGCGTCGCCTGCGGCAGTTCCTCCGCATGGCGGATGGCCATAAAACGCACGAGGATGTGTGGTTGTCCGAAGTAACCGATTCCCCATGCCATCAGCGAAATAAACTCGATAAATCCGAGCGTCGAACCGTCTGCCTTCGTAAGCGGCGCAAAGAACGAAGCGTGATCCCGCGCAATCATCTCCGCCGTCGCCATAAATCCGCCCAGCATCATGGCCGCCCCGATCGGAACCACGAGGATAGCAAAGAACATCATCACACCCTGGATGAAGTCCGTGCGCGACACAGCGAGAAAGCCGCCGACGAGCGTATAGAAAACGACGACCCCCGCACCGAGGAGGAGCGACGGCACATACGGCAGCTGAAAGATCGTCTCAAAGAGGCGTCCCGCCGCCACGAAGCCGGACGATGTATACAAAATGAAAAAAATCAGGATGAAGACCGCAGGGATGACGCGCAATGCCCCTGAAGAAGCCAGAAACCGATTTTCAAAAAAATCCGGCAGCGTCAGCGAATTATTTGCCAGCTCCGTATAGATGCGCAGGCGTGCCGCGACAAAGTGCCAGTTTGCCCATGTCCCGATGATGATGCCGAGCGCGATCCACCCTGCGTTCAGTCCCGCAACATAGGCAAATCCCGGAACGCCCATGAGCATCCACCCGGACATATCCGATGCTTCGGCGCTCATTGAGGTGACCCATGCGCCGAGCTTTCGATTCCCGAGGAAATAGTCGCTCATATTGTGCGTGCGGCGATAGTAGTAAACGCCGACCGCCATCATCAAAAGCATATAGACCAGAAATACCATGCTGATTTCAAGCTGTTCTGCCAAAGACAAGTCTCCTCCAGTAAAAAATATGTCGTTTATTATACGGGATTTTTCGGCGAAAAGCAAAAATATTTCAGGCGTACTTGCCTCTTGACAGAAAAAAGCCCCGCATGCGCGGGGCTGCACTCCGAAAGGTCAGTGTCATTCCTGCTGCTCAAACAGCGACTTGTCCACACCACAGAGCGGGCAGACAAAATCCTCCGGCAGATCTTCGAACGCCACGCCGGCGGCAAGATCGTAATCCGGATCTCCGACAGCCTCATCGTAGACCCAGCCGCAAACCGTACAAACCCATTTCTTCATGGAAAGCTCCCCTTTCATAATGAATACACAGACACAGCGCCAGCATATAATACACAACAGTATTGGGATATTCGACTTATATACAAGTTACTACCCAATAACTATTATTATATTACAATATTTTTTCTGTCTTGGCTAGGGGGTGCGTAAAATTTTTATAAATTTTTTTCGTACCGATATTCCGTCGGCTTAATACCCATGTGCTTTTGGAAAATCTTGCTGAAATACCGTGTATCCTGATAACCGCAGGCAGCGGCAACAGTGTAGATACGCTCATCGCTTTCGCGCAGCATGCGGCGCGCGCGGCGCAGGCGGCAATCAGTAAGATAAGTACTGAAAGAAGTGCCGCAGCGTGCAAAAAGCTTGTGCAGATAGCTGACGCTGAGTCCGAGCCCCTCTGCCACCTCACGCGCAGTAATCGGCTCCGCCATATGCTCCTCCATATGCCGCATGGCACGCAGGAGGTAGCCACGGATCGGTTCCTCCTGCGGCAGACGGAGAGATCCAGAAGACTCCTGTACGGCCGAGACACCGCGCAGACGCCTGCGCCTCTCGTCAATATGCGCTGCCGCGAGCTTCACCGCTGCAGCAAGATCTTCATCATCAATTGGTTTCAGCAGATAGGCGCATACGCCGAGTGCAATTGCCCGCTGGGCATATTCGAACTCGCCGTAACCGGACAGAATAATATACTCTGCCTCCAACTCCTCACGCAGACGTGCGATCACATCGAGCCCTGAGAGTCCGGGCATCTTGATATCCACAATGAGCACATCGGGACGATGCTCACGGGCCAGCAGAATCCCCTCCATGCCGCTGCCTGCAGCACCGATCACTTCGGCACCGAAATCTCCCCACGGCGTTAAGCGAACAATGCCCTGCCGCTGCATGGGCTCGTCATCGATCACAAGCACCTTAATCATAACGAGGAACCTCCTCCCAACATTTCAGCGTCAGTATTGCCTCTGTCCCCTTTCCCTCCGCGCTGTCCAAGGCAATCCCGCAGCCCCGGTCTCCATTCAGCACAGCGCGCATATGCACGTTATAAAGTCCGAAATGATTGTCATCCCGCCGCGCAAGCACTTCCCTCTGACGCTCCGGCGAGATCCCCTGTCCGTTATCCTTCACGCGAAAGACGATATGATCGTCCTCGCAGCGCCCCGTAATCGCAATACGTCCGCTGCTCTCCGCACGCTCTATTCCATGCTGTATCGCATTTTCAACGAGCGGCTGCAGGATCAGTTTCGGTACATAGTATCCGCAGATTGCGGAATCCACGCGGATATCAACCTTCAGCCGCCCGGCAAAACGCCGCTGCTGGATCTTCAGATACGTACGGAGAAAGACGAGTTCCTCTGCGATCGTCACATACTCCTTCATGCTGACAGAGGCGCGCAGCAGTTTTCCGAGCTGGACGGCAATATCCGCAGCACCTTCATTGTCGCCGAGCTTGGCGCTCCACTTGATCAGATTGAGCGTATTATACATAAAATGCGGCCGGATCATCTCCGTCAGCGACTTGACCTGTGCTATGCGCAGAGTCCGTTCCCGCGCGCGGTTCTCGGCAAGAAGCGTTCGGATATGCGCAATGAGATTGTTAAACGTGAGCGCGAGCTCACCGATCTCATCACTGCGCTGAATGTCAACCTGCACAGAGAAATCATCCCGGCGGCGCACGCGGCGCATTGCCGTCGTCAGCGTATGCAGCGGGCGCCAAAGATGACGGCTCAGTCGGCGGGCAAGATATGCCGTCAGACAGAGTGCAATGACATCCGCTGCGACAACGAGGCGAAATAGATAATCCAGCGGCGCAGGATCCATGCGCTGCCGCAGATGCACCTCAAATCCCGTATTGGGCGAGGCGTATGAATTGTCACGGAATGTCCTCTCCCCCTCATGAGTCGGGGAAAAAGCAGGGGGAAAGCCCTCGCGGTGACGATTGAGCATATCCATCATGACATAGCCGTAGCGATCCGTCAGGATAATCTGCCCCTCATTGCCGTCCTGCACACGCTGGATGAGCGGGATAAGAGCCTCGTACCTCATATCGATAACGGCAAAGCCGAGCAGTTCTCCGCCCCGCCGAACGGCATATGCCATCGAGAAGACTGTATCCTTCTGATCTGCCGCATAGCGATCGGCAGCCAGAGCGACCCAGCCCTGCTCCTGCATTGCTCGCCCAATGAGGCCCCAGTGCAAGTTCTCCGGCAGATGATAGGCACGCGGCAGATCATCCGTAGCAATGATCTGGTGTCCGTCGGCTGAGATCAGATAGATCGCCGCCTCGCCGGATCTGCCTGCAAGGGCCGCGTACAAGTCGCTGTAAATGTGTTCGGCCTCCGTGCGCGTTCCTCTCAGAAACGATTCCGTCTCATCCCGCGCAAGAAGCGGCTCAATCATCTGCTGATAACGCAGCATAAGATGGTCGATCTCTACAGAGATCCGCTGCACCTCTGCATGTCCGCCCTGCTCCTGCATCGCCTCATACATATGATCGGCTGCATAGAGAATGACCGCAGAGACCACCAGCAGCGGCAAAAATCCGCCGGCCAGCAGATAGATGAGCAGCCTCTTTTGATAGTTGATACCGTAATGGAGCATCATAAGTTCAAAGTTCTATTTTCCCCCCCGCAAGTCTGCGACAAACAACAAGAGAAAGAACCGTCGCCGCCGTCAAGATCGTCGCAAGCGCTGCCGCCGTGCCAAAATGCGCTTTGCTCGTAACCTCGTTGAAGATCGCCACAGAAATAGTCTGCGTTCCGCCCGTATAGAGGATCAGAGACGAGCTCAACTCGTTCATTGTCGCAATCCAACTCAAAATCGCGCCCGACATGACGCCGGGCAGCATCAGCCGCGCCGTCACCCGAAAGAATGTTTTCACCGGCGTCACGCCAAGACTGATCGAAGCCTCGTCCACACTGCGGTCGATCTGATACAGGATGCCGATGCTCGAGCGCAGCGTAAACGGAAGTTTTCGGATCACATAAGACAGAATAAGGATAAATGCCGTCCCTGTCAAGGGGAGAGGCATACCGTTGAATGTCGAGGACAGCATAATGCCGAGCACAGCCCCCGGAATCACATAGGGGAACATTACCATCATGTCGATGAGCGTGCTCGCGCGTGACTGCTCCCGCACAATCAGATATGAAATCAACAGCGCGGAGAGCACCATGATCGCAATGGCAGAAAGAGAAAACAAGAAGGAATTGAGAATTGCATCGGACATCTTTCCGAACGCTTCTGCATAGCTCTCGAATCCAAAACCGGGAAGAAAGACCGGCCCGCTCGTCTTGACAAAAGATGTTACGGCAACCGTCAGCTGTGGCAGCACAGCAAGAAAAGCAACGAAGTAAATCCCCAGCGCAACGAGAACGCTGCGCACGCCGGAGAGTGTCTTTCGCTTCATCGGGCGAAGGCCCGACATCATGTAATCGCGTCCGGCGAGCGCCTTTTTTTGAAGCAGCAGAACCAGCAGCGCAAAGACGACGACAACCACGCTGAGAACATTTGCAAAAGCCGTATTCCCGGCCCCAAGCTCGCTCATGTACGCATCGTAGATGGATACCGGCAGAACACGAAATCCCTCGCCGATGAGCGCAGGCGTTCCGAAATCCGCAAGACTCGTCATAAAGACCATAAGTGCAGCGGAAAGAATTGTCGGGAGAATGAGGGGAAACGTGATCTCACGGAAGCGGCGCCAACCACTTGTACCGAGATTCTCCGCCGCCTCCTCCAGTGAGGCGTCCATGCTCTGCAGCGCCGCCGAAACGTAGAGATAAACATAGGGAAACAACTTGAGCGTAAAGACGAGTAAAATCCCCGAAAATCCATAGATAGACGGCAAAGAGAGTCCGAACGTATCCTCGGCAAACCGCGTAAAGACGCCCGCACGTCCGAGCAGTACAATCCATGAGTAGGCGCCGATAAAGGGCGGCGAGAGCATTGCAAGAATGCAGAGGTGATCGACAATGGATTTTCCTATAATGCGATAGCGCGCGGTAAAGTACGCCATGGGCAGGCCAATCAAAAGGGCGAGCACCGTCGCCGATGCAGACACCATGAAACTGTTGAACAATGTATGCAGATAATATTTGCTCTGAAAGAATTCGGCGTAGTGTGCAAAGGAAATGCTCCCATTCTCCATCACAAAGGAGCGAATCAATAAATGTGAAAATGGATAAACGATAAAAAGCAGGATTAAAAGGATGGCGAGAACCGTAACGGCCGTCCAGAAATTCAGACGATCCAACGGATTTTCACGCAAATGGGAGAGTTTCATGAGAGGGCCTCCTTCCCATCCTCCGTATAAAGCGTCAGCGCTGCAGGCTCGAGCGTGATGCCCACCGTATCCCCAATATCGTAGGCCTGTCCCCCGCGTGTTCGATAGATCTTGCTGATCAGACTCAGGTCATCCGCGAGGGCAATCTCATACTCGTCATTCGTGCCGAGATAGGTAACGCGGCGAACGGTCCCGCGCAGGGCGCTCGACTCCGGCGAGACAAGCCCCACATCCTCGGGACGCACAGAGATCTTCAGCGGCCCCTGATAGCCGCTTGAAAGTCCGCCGGAAAAGGAGAGTGTCCCCAAAACATCAAACGATTCCTCTTCTGCCTTTCCTGTGAGGAAATTGGACGTTCCTATGAAGTCTGCAACAAACGTATTTGCCGGATGCGTATAGATCTCGCGCGGTGTGCCAAGCTGCATCACGGTTCCCGCCTGCATAACCGCGATCCGATCCGAGATTGCAAGAGCCTCCTCCTGATCGTGCGTTACGTAGATCGTCGTGATGCCGAGCTCCTTTTGGATACGGCGAATATTCGTCCGCATCATGAGGCGCAGCTTGGCGTCCAAATTCGAGAGCGGCTCGTCCATGAGCAGGACATCGGGACGGATGACGATTGCGCGTGCGAGCGCCACACGCTGCTGCTGCCCGCCGGAAAGCTGGGACGGCATCCGATCTGCAAGGTTCTCAATTTGCATAAGGGCAAGCGCTTCCGCTGTACGCTCCTTCTGCTCTGCCGCACCGGCATCCCGCGCGCGGAGTCCGTAGGCAACGTTATCCGCAACAGACAGATGCGGAAAAATAGCGTAGTTCTGAAACACCATCCCCGTATTGCGGCGATGGGGCGGGATATCGTTGATGCAGCGGTCACCGAAGAAGATCTTTCCCCCGTCGATTTCATTGAAGCCCGCAATCATGCGCAGCAGCGTTGTCTTCCCGCATCCCGAAGGTCCGAGCAGCGTAAAGAACTCGCCGCCCTCAATGGAGAGGCTGATGTGATTGACCGCGCAAAAATCGCCATAGCGTTTTACCGCATCCTGTATCCGAACAGACAAACTCATAATACACAACCTTTCAAAAGAAAAACCGTCACGCACTGTGACGGTCTTGGAAGGGGAAAATATGGGAATGGGGGGATGGGGGAAATGGGGATTTATTTGATAACCGCGGCGCGCCATTTGCTCAGGAACTCGTCCTTAAAAGATACGGCACGCTGGGTATCAAACGGTGTGTAGCGAATCTCCGACACGGGGCGAAGAGACGCGGGAGGCTGAACATCAGTGCGCGTTGAACGCCGCTGGTAATTGCCGAAGCGTTCATGCACCTGCTTGCTCATAACGAAATCAAGGAATTTTTTTGCATTTTCCGCGTGTTTAGCGCCTTTGATGATGCCGATGCCGCCGGATGAAATCGCAGTTCCCTCCGCGGGATAGACAATCTTCATATGTGCGCCGTTCGTAATATATTTCAGTACAGGCTCTTCAAAGGTAGCCGTAATTGCATACTCTCCGTCAGACAGGGCTTTGATCTGAGCCGCTGAACCGCTGATGATCTTGCCGTCCAGATTGTCGACGAGCTGTCCGATGACGGCGGTATCGCCGCCAAGTTTATCCATCATCGTGAGGAGCACCGCGTAGGTGGAACTCGACTTTGCCGGATCCGCCAACGAGATGCGTCCGCGGAATTTCGGATCGAGCAGATCCTTCCACCCCTTCGGTGCATCCGCCTCACTGACGAGATCGGTGTTATAAGCGATGACATAGGGATCCATCGTCACATTATAGAAGGCGTTGTTCTCCCGAATGAAATTCGGATCGATCGCAGCTTTCTCCGTTGATTCATAGGGCTGCAAAAAAGGTTCCAACGCAACGTATGCATCAGCTGAACCGCCCCACATGATATCGCCGAGCGGATTCTCCTTCTCTGCACGCACGCGCGCCATCAGCTCGCCTGAGCCGCCCGCGACAAGCTGCACCTGAATCCCGGTCTGCTCCTGGAATTCCTTAACAATCGGAGCAGTCCAGTCGTCCGTATTGCAGTTGTATACGACGAGAATATTGTCCTCTGCCTTGGATGACTGCTCCGAGCCGCCACAACCCACAAGCACCATCAACAGGGACATGAGCACTGCTGCGGCAAGCGCCGCTTTTCGATGAAAAAGCACGGGCAAGACCTCCTTAAGCACAGTTAATATTTCATTTTTTTGTTATTATAGAATTATCAGAACCAAGCCGCAATTAGATGATTCATCATTTTGGTATGACAATCCTATCTTTTATTGTTTCCCACGAAGTTGACGCTGCGCTTCAAAGAAATAGTAGACAGCTTCCGCAGAAGGGCGATTCATTCCGGGGGCTTTGAGAAGTTCATCGATCGAAGCCGCTTTAATCTTGTCAATCGTTCCGAAGTGGTTCCACAGACTTTGCCGCCGCTTTGCCCCGATCCCGACAATATGATCAAGGACGGAGACAAGGTTGCGTTTTCCGCGCAGCTTTCGATGGAAGGTGACGGCAAAGCGATGCGCCTCGTCGCGGATGCGCTGAATGAGATAGAGCGCTTGGCTGCGGCGCGGCAGTTCGATCGGTTCGGAGTTTCCTTCCGTAAAGACAAGTTCGAACTGCTTGGCAAGACCGACGACAGGAACATTTTTATGTCCCGCCTCGTTCCGAATGATCTCGAGTGCGGAGGAGAGCTGCCCCTTGCCTCCGTCGATGATAATAAGATCGGGCAGCTCCTCCTCCGGAAGGCCCACATAACGACGCGTTGTTACCTCACGCATAGAAAGGAAATCGTCGGGCTTGCCCTCGGCACTCCGAATTTTAAAGCGGCGGTAGTCGGACTTCTTTGGCAGACCGCCCTCAAAGACGACCATGGAGGCAACGGTCTCCTGCCCCTGATTGTGCGAGATATCAAAGCACTCCATGCGGTACGGTGGATTTTTCAGGCCGAGACGACGCCCAAGCTCCTCAACCGCACCCATGGTCTCTGCATCGGCGAGACTGCGGCGCGTCTCCTCATCGGCGAGAAATTTCTCCGCATTGTCCGTCGCCATTACGACGATATCATGTTTCGTTCCGCGCTGCGGCGTCAGGAGAGTTACCTTTCCCCCGCCCCTGCGCTCTGTGAGCCAGCGTTCAATAATCTCCCGCCCCATGCCGTCGATCGCATGCGGAAGCAGAATCTCACGCGGGACGAACGTCGCCTGATTGTAGTACTGCTCAAGAAAGGCGCGCAAAATGTCCGCATCATTCTCCTCCTCGCTCCCGCGCAGATGGAAGTGCTCGCGTCCGATCATCTTGCCGCCGCGGATGAAAAAGATCTGCACACAGACCCCCATCGCCGCGCGTGCCATGCCGATCGCATCCTGATCGCCCGCTCCGGTCACGATATTCTGCCGCTCGGCAGCCTTGCGCACGGCGGTCAGCTGGTCGCGCAGACGCGCGGCTGTCTCAAAGTGATACCCCTCTGCCGCCAGATCCATGCGATGCTCCAGCTCCCGCTCCACATCGTCCGTCCGTCCCTCGAGAAAAAGCAGGACCGCATGGATCATCGCACGGTAATCCTCCTCCGTTACCTTCTCTACACAGGGCGCAAGACAGCGTTTGATATGGTATTCAAGACAGGGACGGTCGGGCATAATCCTGCACGTTCGCAGAGGAAAAAGGCGCTTCAGGAGCTTTAAGCTGTCCCGCAGCGCCGTCACATTCGTATAGGGGCCGAAGTAGCGCGCACCATCACGCAGAACGCGCCGCGTGATGAAGACGCGCGGGAATTCCTCCTGCACCGTCACTTTTACATAGGGGTAACTCTTGTCGTCCTTCAGCCGGATATTATAGCGCGGCCGATGTTTTTTGATCAGATTTGCCTCAAGAATCAATGACTCGACTTCATTCGCTGTCATAATCGTCTCAAAGTCAGCAATGTGCGAGACCATCGCGCGCACTTTCGGCGCCTGGTTCCGGCTGCTCTGAAAATACTGCCGCACACGGTTCTTGAGAACAATGGCTTTGCCCACATAGATGATCTTCCCGCGGGCGTCTTTCATAATATAGACACCCGGAGAGTCCGGGAGCAGCTTCAGTTTTTCTGCGATTGTATCCGTCACAAGTTAGTGTCCTGCTTTCATCCGGTTGATTGCGCTGAACAGGGCCAGGATAGACGAGGTGATGATGTCCGTGTCCGTACCTGCGCCCCAGTAGACCTTGCCGTCCTCGCCCGTGATGCTGATGTACGAGATGGCGCGCGAGGTCTGTCCGATCTCCAATGCATGTTCGCTGTATGTCAGGTTCGTATAGCGGAGGCCAAGGTTTTCCTGCAGAGCATTTGAGATTGCATCAAGACGTCCGTTGCCGCGCGCCTCATAGGTACGCTCCTCGCCGTCCACTTTGAGATGGACATCGCCCGTACGCGTGCCGTCCGGCTGCTTTTTCAGATGGAAATCCGAAAGTTCGAATGGAAAGCCGACATTGACATAGGTATCTGTGAACACCTTGTAGATCTCATCCGGCAGGAGTTCCCTGTGTCCGTTGTCGGAGACGGACTTCACACGGTAACTGAAATCCTCGCGCATCTTCTTCGGCATACTGATGCCGTACTGCTGCTCCATGATATAGCTGACGCCGCCCCTGCCCGACTGGCTGTTGATGCGGATCACGTCACCATCGTAGGTGCGCCCAACATCCTTCGGGTCGATGTAGAGATACGGCAACGACCAATGCTTCGGCTTGTTCTCGTCCCAATGCTTCATCCCCTTGGCGATGGCATCCTGATGCGAGCCTGAGAATGCGGCAAAGACGAGCGAGCCGGCATACGGCTGGCGCGGATTGACCTGCATGCGCGTCACCTTCTCATATACCTCTACGAGATGCGGCAGATCAGAAAAATCAAGGTTCGGATCGACGCCGAGGGCGAACATATTCATAGCCACCGTGATGATGTCGACATTGCCTGTACGCTCTCCATTGCCGAAGAGCGTACCCTCGACGCGGTCCGCGCCGGCGAGCAGCCCCAGCTCCGCATCCGCTACGCCACAGCCGCGGTCGTTGTGCGGGTGTAGGGAGAGGACAACGCTGTCACGATACTTCAAGCGCTCGTTGACGTACGAAATCTGCATGCCGTAGACGTGCGACATTGACATCTGCACTGTCGAGGGCAGATTAATGATGGCCTTGCGGTCGGGCGTCGGCTGCCACACATCGAGCACGGCATTGCAGACCTCAAGCGCATACTCCGGCTCCGTCCCCGTGAAGCTCTCGGGCGAATACTCGAAGCGGTAGTCTGCCCCTGCCTCCTCCGTCAGCCGCTTGAGCAGCTGCGCGCCGTCCACGGCGATCTGCAGGATCTCCTCCTTGGAGCGGCCGAATACCTGCTCACGCTGCGCCGCAGAGGTCGGGTTATAGACGTGTACGATGGCATTCTTCACACCGCGCAGCGCATCGAATGTCCTGCGAATGATATGCTCGCGTGCCTGCGTCAGCACCTGCACCGTTACATCGTCTGGAATGAGATTATCCTCCACGAGGCGGCGCAGGAATTCATACTCCGTTTCCGATGCGGCAGGAAAACCGACCTCGATTTCTTTGAACCCCACTCGTACGAGGAGATCGAAAAACGCCAGCTTCTCATCGAGGCTCATTGGAATGATGAGCGCCTGATTGCCGTCGCGCAGATCGACCGAGCACCATATCGGCGCCTTCTCCGGCGCATCTTTGCGCAGCCAGTCCAGACGGATCTCGGGCGGCATATAGTATCCCTTGGCATATTTCGTGTGGTTCATGATCGTTCCCCCGTATTACAACATTGCATCATCTGAATAAATGTAAACAAGAAAGTCCTCCGCCGCTTATGTGGGGCGAAGGACGAGCCTACCTTATCCTAGCGTTGTGCTATCTTACCATATTCACGAACAGTTTGCAAATCCCACAAGGGTTGCGTTGAATTTCTCAATCAGCTTCTCGGGCTTATAAGACTCCTTTGCCTTGCGCAGTCCCTCGATCCCCATATCCTCTTCGCGGTTGATATAGGTAAGATGGCTCCACGCGTGCTCCACGAATCCCTGATTGATCGCGGGATATGCGCCGCGCACCTCTGGATCCGCCTTCTCCACATGGATCACTGCCGTATCCGTATTCAGCTGCTCGCCGAACGTAAAGGCAACCACGCGTCCATCCAAGAGGATCGCTCCGCCTTTCAGGCCGAAATCTGCGAAATTATTCAGCACCTCGAGAATCGCCGTGCGCTCATAGTCAATGAACAGATCGACTGTACCGTCCTCCTGGCGATGCTGCTTGTACCAGCTGTTCAGCTCCAGCTTGCACTGTGTCACGATCTCGTCCGTGATCGGCAGGAACTGCGCGTCCGGGTGCTCCTTGCGGAACGCATTCAGATGATTCTTCTTCGAGTGCAGCTTGCGCCCCGAGAGACTGATGAGCTTTTCAGACAGATACACATAGTCATAGTTGTCGCGGTCAGCGACGACTTCGAAGCTCGCGCAGTCACAGCTGCGGAGAAAGTCCGCGTAGCCGCGCTCCATATCGTAGATGTGAAGTGGCTGCTCTATCTCCTCGAAATACGCGAGCAGCTTCTTCGTCGCCTCCGGGTAGCGTGCGGGATCACAGAACGGCTGCAGCGCCGATACGCGCGCTTTCCACTCGCTCACAACATAGAGGACATCATCCTCCTCCGCCACATGAACATGGAACGGTTCGCGCCACATGTAGAGATTTGTAAAGTTAAAATGCGAATTCTCATAATAATTCGCACGAAAATATCGATCAAGCAGAGGCTTGTCTTCCTTCGTCAAGGCATGAAATTCGATCTCTCTCACCTTCCATTTGGCATTCTAAAAGTTCTCCTGACGGTTTCATTATAGCAAAGCCGTCAAGCCCTGCTCATGTCATCATATATCAGATCTTGCTGAGAATTATCTCCGCTTCTCCATTGAGCATATAGCGGCCGAGACCTGCCGGCAGGAATGCACTCTCGCCCTTTCTCATACAGATCTCCCCACTGCCGGAACGCATCACGAGACTGCCGGAGAGCATCGTCAGACATTGGAAG
>ERZ773060.96-NODE-96-length-42959-cov-5.52704_pt1 | contig 42959 bp, 40 predicted proteins | sample MGYA00580628_ERZ773060 | MGnify/ENA primary metagenome ERZ773060 (study PRJEB29015, sample SAMEA2738019) | human oral metagenome | biome: human oral; feature: human-associated habitat; material: dental | place: China | collected 2045 ... | reverse complement strand
CATATTTACATTTAAAGGCAGCCTGAAAATGAATAAACCCATTTTCAGGCTGCCTCACAATTATCCCCGTCTCACGACCGCATCTCGGGGCTTTCCACCGCGCCGAAAGGATGCTTATAGCGATTGTATGCAAACAAATACTGGCTCGGAAACCGCCGCACCCAATATTCCACATTGCGGTTGATTACCCGCGCATCATGCGCCTTATCGCCGTTAAAGCAGCCCGAAACAGGCGCAATATGCAGCGCAAAGCCCCGCCCATTGGGCAACCGCTCCCCCACAAAAAACAACGCCCGCACGTTCTTCACCTGCGCCAGCTTGCCCGCCAGCGTCATCGTGTAAGCAGGCTTGCCAAAAAAGTCCACCCACACCCCCTCGCCGCCTTCCAGCGGGTTGGGCACATGGTCGGGCAACACAATCGTCGCCTCCCCCGCGCGCAACGCCTTCATAATCTGCTTCACCCCTTGCAGATTGGTCGGCGCAGTCCGCCCTTTGCCTCGCACCCGCCCCGCCTGCATAATCGCGTCAAACATCTTGATTTTAGGCGGCTTATACATCGCCGTGAGCGCAAACGGCAGCTGCTCGCTGATATACCGCCCCGCCAAATCGTAGCTGCCGATATGCGGCGTAATCAACAGCAAGCCCTCGCCCGCGTTTAAGGCAGCCTGAATATGCTGCCAGCCATGCACCTCGCGGAACAAAGCCACAATCTTTTCAGGCTGCCGAAAAAACGCCACTGGCAATTCCAAGCCGCTTTTCACTGTTTCTTGGCACACCCGCAGCACATCGCGCCAGCCATGCGGCAAACCCGCTTGGCGCAAATGCCGCCGAATCCGCCTGCGGTCTTCGCCCAACACGCCATACATCACCCACCCCAGCGCATTGCCCAAGCCATGCAACACAGGCAACGGCAACGCCGCCGCGATTTGAAAAAGCCATTTCAGCATGATTTCCATTTCAGCGTTGTTTATTGCGCGGCAGGACCGATGTAATCAACAGGCTCATTGGGTTCTACAACAGATTTTTTCTCCAACGGATATTTCTCACGCAATTTATTAAAGCGCATGCATTTCGGGTCTTTGGGCTTGTTGGTGCAATAATCTTCCGTTTTCTTGCAACGCGCCGTTTCTTGTGCGCTCAACGACTGGCAGCCTTTTGCCGCACGCAAAGGATTGCCCAAAGGTTGTGGCGCCGCCGAAACCGAAAACGCGGCAAACAAAGCCGCCGCAGCCAATGAAAGTTGAACGGTTTTCATCATAACGTCCTTAATTTAGAGTGGTTAAACAGGGGTTGCGAGTATAAGCGTTTTCAGGCTGCCTTGCCTAGCCCGTTGCAATTTGCTATCATCCACCCCGCATTAAGAGTTGGAAATTCCATGCCAACCTGTTGTTTACAAAACAATAAGGTGGACGGTTTATAACCGATGTGGCTTGTTACCCATAAACAAGCAATCCCAACCCGCTTTTAATGCGGGCATTTTTTTATCTGCCGCAAATGGAAACCCTTTTGCCTGCAGCAACGAACGCTGCCCTTTTTTATCCATCCCCCATAACAAGGAAATCCCATGAGCGAATACCTCTTCACCTCCGAATCCGTGTCCGAAGGGCATCCCGACAAAGTTGCCGACCAAATTTCCGATGCCATCTTGGATGCCATCTTCGCGCAAGACCCCCAATCGCGCGTTGCCGCCGAAACGCTGGTGGCCACCGATTTATGCGTGCTGGCAGGCGAAATCACCACCACCGCCCAAGTGGACTACGAACAAATCGCCCGCGACACCATCGCCCGCATCGGCTACACCGACCCAACTCTCGGCTTTGCCGCCGGCACCTGCAAATTTTTAGTGAACTACGGCGTGCAATCGCCCGACATCGCCCAAGGCGTAAACGAAGGCGAAGGCATTGACCTCAACCAAGGCGCGGGCGACCAAGGCTTAATGTTTGGCTACGCCTGCGACGAAACCCCCACGCTGATGCCCTTTGCCATTTATTACAGCCACCGCCTGATGCAGCGCCAAAGCGAAGTGCGCAAAAGCGGCTTGCTGCCTTGGCTGCGCCCCGATGCCAAAGCGCAATTAACCGTGGCCTACGACAGCGAAACGGGCAAAGTAACCCGTATCGACACCGTAGTCCTTTCCACCCAACACGCGCCCGAAATCGGCTACGAAGAGCTGTGCCAAGCCGTGAAAGAACACATTATCTTGCCCGTGCTGCCCAAAGAATTGCTCACGCCCGAAACCAAATACCTGATTAACCCCACAGGCAAATTTGTTATCGGTGGCCCGCAAGGCGACTGCGGCTTGACCGGGCGCAAAATCATCGTGGACACCTACGGCGGCGCAGCTCCCCACGGCGGCGGCGCGTTCTCAGGCAAAGACCCCAGTAAGGTGGACCGCTCCGCCGCGTATGCAGGGCGTTATGTGGCAAAAAACATCGTTGCCGCAGGGCTCGCCAGCCAATGCCAAATCCAAATTTCCTACGCCATCGGCGTGGCAGAGCCCACCTCCATTTCGGTGGACACCTTTGGCACGGGCAAATTAAACGAAGCCCAGCTCATCAAACTGGTGCGCGAACACTTTGACCTGCGCCCCAAAGGCATCATCCAAATGCTGGACTTGCTGCGCCCCATCTACGGCAAAACCGCTGCCTACGGACACTTCGGGCGCGAAGAACCCGAGTTCACATGGGAGAAAACCGACAAAGCCGAAGCATTGAGAAAAGCGGCTGGCTTGTAATCGTTATTGGTAAACATAAGGCAGCCTGAAACGGATAAACCGTGTTTCAGGCTGCCTTATATTAGTTATTGAGGCAGCCTGAAACACCATTCCGCAAAACCAAAATCCACTTCAATCCTGTTAAAATTCCTTCTTATATTCAACCCCTAACCCGCCAAAGGCAGCCTGAAAATGCTTATCAAAGAAATGGACGAACGAGCCCGCGAACGCGACCTTGCGGAACTCAACGCCCTGCTTCAACTACCCTACGTTCCCGCATATACCAAAGAACAAATTAAAAAAACCATCCGCAACATCCAATCAGGCTTAAAAGGCGAAAAAGATGCCGCCTATCACATCAATTTTTATTATGAAAATCACAAAAATTGGGCGGTTATCCACGATTTGCGCCTAGAAGTGGATGGACATTCTGCCCAAATTGACCACTTGTTGATAGACCGCTTTTTAGAAATCTATGTTTGCGAAAGCAAGCGATTTAATGAAGGCATTGGCATCAACGAACATGGCGAGTTTTTTTCGGTCAATGCAGACCGAAAACACAAAGCCATTGAATCGCCCATTGAGCAAAACAACCGCCATAAATTGCTTCTTAAACGACTGTTTGACAGCGATGAAATTATTTTGCCTACACGGCTTGGCTTAAAAATGAAACCATCATTGCACAGCCTGATTTTGATAGCCAATACATCCAAAATCTATCGTCCCAAAAATGGCAAAAACGTGGACGATTTAGACAGAGTGATTAAAGTGGAGCAACTGCGTAACCGTATAATGAAAGATGTTGATGACTACCGTCCATCCGTCTTAATACAGCAATTCACATCCGCCGCAAAAATCATTTCTTCCGAAACCTTGGAAGAATTTGCCGAAGATTTAGCCAGCTTGCATATACCATTGAAAATAGACTGGAAAAAACGGTTTGGCATTAGCGATAGGCAGCCTGAAATAACCGTTCGCGCATCTACCCCGCAAGCTGCTGCAACGATTGCGCCCAAGCCTACAAACGCCCCATCTGCACCAGCCATCACGCAACCTGCCGCGCCACAGCCCACACAGCCACAACGCCTATTCTGCGCCGCGTGCAAAAAAACCGTTAGCCCAAACGTTGCCAATTATTGCTGGAACAACCAAGCCAGATTTCACGGCAAAGTGTACTGCTACGATTGCCAAAGAAATGTGGGCAAAACCTAATTAAAGGCAGCCTGAAACCTGCAACCAATGGAGCGTCAGCGGCTCGCCGACATCTTAATCAATCAGTAAAGTCTGATTGAATGCAGCATTTGGCAACGAGCCGTCGCCGCTCCATTTTGAATTTCAACTGTCCCTAGGGCTTGCGCAAAGGCAACCTGCGGAGCATAGCGAAGTTGCGAAGCTAAAAACGCAAAAAACGACTGAACGCCATCTGCATTCAATCGTTTATCTATTCAGCACGGTTAAACCCAAAAAGGCAGCCTGAAAACGGATAAACCGCGTTTCAGGCTGCCTTATTATTATGCTTTAACGATTACTTGCCCGCCGCATCAAAGCGGCGTTGCGCCTCGTCCCAGTTGGCAACGTGCCAAAAGGCTTTGATGTAGTCGGGGCGGCGGTTTTGGTATTTCAAGTAATACGCGTGTTCCCAAACGTCCAGCGTGAGCAAGGGCGTGCCGCTGCAACCTGCGATGGCTGCGCCCATCAGCGGGCTGTCTTGGTTGGCGGTGGAAACCACTTTCAATTTGCCGTTTTCAACCACAAGCCATGCCCAGCCGCTGCCGAAGCGGGTTTGCGCGGCTTTTTCAAATTCGGCTTGGAAGGCTTCCACGCTGCCGAAATCGCGTTCAATCGCCGCTTTCAGGCTGCCTGAAAGCGTGGTGCCTGTTTTCAAAACTTGCCAAAACAGCGTGTGGTTGGCGTGTCCGCCCACGTTGTTGCGAACGGGGGTTTGTTTGTCGGCGGGCAATTCGGCGATGCGGGCGATGAGTTCTTCCGCGCTAAGCGTTTGATAGGCTTCGGGCAGCGTTTCCACAATCGCGTTGGCGTTGTTTACATAAGTCTGATGGTGCTTGCTGTGGTGGATTTCCATCGTCATTGCGTCAAAATGCGGTTCCAAGGCATCGTAGGCGTAGCTCAGTTGGGGGAGTGTGTAAGCCATTTTGTTTTCCTTTTGGCGTGGTTATGAAGCGGCGGATAATAGCCGTTCATACGCTATTGGGCAAGCATTCGGCGATTAAAGATTTTTATAGCGCGAACCGTCGCGCAGCCTGTTGCTGCTAACATGGATGCTAAGATGCCCACGCAACTGCGCCGCCTCTTGATTCTCCCGATAAAGCAACCATTTAGGCAGCCTGAAACCACTCTCCCCGCGAGCATCTGCCATGAAAAAAACCTTCCGCGCCCTTATCCTCATTGTCCTGATTGCCGCTGCATGGCACTACCGCGCTCCGCTTGCCGCGCTTGTCCACCGCATCATGCAGCCTGAAAGCCCGCATTCAATCATCAGCCAAGCCAGCCGGTGCCCTCGAGCATTTCCACGAAGGATTCAGTCGGGTTGCGCCAAATCCAAGACCTCAACCGACTGGAAAGCACCGTTTACCACATCGACACCATCATCAAAACCGAAAAGCAAGGCAACTGGTACGCGCTGTGGCAAGACAGCCAAAAAGGCATTTTCACCGCGCGCGGCAGCGTGGTGGCGGGGCTGGATTTGAATCGGCTCAGCGAGCGCAACATCCAAATCCTTGATAACCAAACCATTATCATCAACCTGCCGCCGGTGGAAATCCTTGCCGTGCAGCTGGACAACATCGACGTGTACGACATCCGCACGGGCGCGCTCAACCTGTATCAAGCCGATTTGAACGTGCTGGGCGAAGTGCAATACCACGCCAAACGGCAAATCCTACGCCAAGCCTGCGCCGACCAAATCCTGCAACGCGCCGCCGAACGCAGCAAAAGCCAAATTGAGCAGCTGTTTGCGCTCACGCCGCTAAAAGTGTCGGTGTACACGCCCGCCGCCTTGCCCGAATGCAAGCTTGCCGCTCGGGCGCAAGCATCCCAAGCGCAGCGGTAGTTTTCAGGCTGCCTCAAACCGTTCGGGCAGCCTGAAAAAGCAAAAACCGTTTGGTGTGCCGCCAAACGGTTTTCTATTAATTCTATTAAACGGATGATTTTTTCAGGCTGCCTCAACCGCGCCGCCCAATAGCGCAATTATTGAGTTGAGGCAGCCTGAAAACCATTGCGGATTATGGCACCTGAACTTTCAGCCCCGTGTCCAAGAATCCTGTGCGCAAGTTCCATTGCACGCTGCCCGAATCGGCATTGGCAAAGCGCAGCGAGAAGCGCGTATTGTCGGCAAGGCGTGCATCGGGATCGGGCGCGCCCAGCGAAATGCTGTATTCGCCTGCGCTCAAATTAGGCAGGGTAAGCGTACCTTCCCATTGCGCGCTTGCGCCCGCATCCAGCGTGCGCAGGTTGGTGTTTTCCAGCGCAACGTCTTTGCTGCTGCCATCGGCGGAGGTGAAGCGCACCACAATATCGCGCGGGTTCAGCGGGCGCGCCCAGCCTTGGTTGCTTAGTTTCAACGCCCATTTCAGGCTGCCTGATTGGGCTTTGCTGCTGATTTGGAATTGGCTCAATTCGATGCGGTAGCCGATGTTTTTGCGCACATCTGCCATGCAGCCTTCTTTTTCCCAGCCGTTGATGAAGTCTTCGTGGTAGTCGTAGTTCAAATAGCCCAAGCGGTATTCTTTGCCTTCGCGCAGGATGTCGCTGCAAGTGGTGCGGGCTTGGGCGATTGGGGCGCAGGTTTCGCCGCCAAACGAGGTATATTGAACGTGCTGGCGGGTGAACATGCGTTGCGCTTCAATGGTTTGATCGCGGCGCGGTTGGTAGGTACCTGTGTCGTCAATGCTGGCGAGATAGCAGTCGTTGTGGATGCCGATGCGCGCTTTTTCGCTGTTGTTGGCAAAATCTTCGGCGCTGGCGGGCGTGCCATACCATTTAATCAAATCATAGGGATAGCGCAGATTGAGCTGGCGATTGGCAGGCAAGGCGGCGAGCAAGGCTTGGGCGATTTCTTTTTTGTTGGCATCGCTGTTGAGCCCGTTGGCAGAAGAATGCCATTCGCCCCATGCGCCGATAAAGCCGCCTTGCCACACGGCAATCACATCGGCATTGCGGTTGATGATGGGTTTGAGCTGCTCAATATGGCGTTTCACTTGCGCAAGATTGGTGTCTTTGCCTGTGGCTTCATAGTCGTAAGCGAAACGCAAAACGGCTTTCACGCCTGCTTGGCGCATGAGCTCAAAGCCGTCGTTGAGCGAGTTGAGATAGCTTTGCGGCAAATCTTGGTTGCGCCATGCCGATAAATCGGCGGGGGTGTAAATCAGGCGGTAGCCGTCTTTGGCAACGGAATCGAGGTAATACGCGGTGAGCTTGGCGGGGTCGGCGGCGTATTTATAGAAACCGCGCTCGGGGTTGGGGAAATCCAGCGTGCTGGGGGCAAACTGCACGCTCAGCATGGGCGCGTTGTTGGGCGTGGGTGTTGGAGTGGGATTGGGAGTTGGCTGGGGCGTAGGGTTGGGCGCAGGCTGCTCGGGCGTAGGCGTGGGCTGGGGCTGCTCGGGCGTGGGCGCAATATTGGTGTTGCCGCCATTGTTTTGGCTGCCGTTGCCGCCCGAATGGTCGGGCGCGGGCTGGTTCGGCGTGGGCGCAGGGTCAGCCGAATCGTTGTTTTTATGCTTGCCCACCATGATGGCGGATTGGTTGGAGCCGGAACGGCCGGACGAATCGGTTGCCACGCGGTGGGACTTTTTGCAGCCTGAAACCGCGATGGCACACACCAGCATGGCAATCAGCGTTTTATTCATCATGTTCTCCTGTCTGTAAAGTTGGGTTAAAAAATATTAAGTTATCATTCTACCGCAACCTCTTCGCCCGCCCGAAACAGGCAGCCTGAAAACGCCGTTTAGCGCGCCTTGGGCAGCCTGAAACCCGCTAAAATGCTATAATCCGCCTACTTAAATCAACCCAGTGCAACATTATGCCCCTTATCCAATCCCTTCCCGGTTGTCCGCTGGACATCATCGGCGACGTACACGGGCAATTTGAAGCCCTGCAAAACCTGCTGCACTATCTGGGCTACTCGCCCGCCGGCAAACACCCGCAAGGACGCAAACTCGTCTTTGTGGGCGATTTGATTGACCGCGGCCCCGATTCCCCCGCCGTAGCCGACTGGGCAAAACAAGCCATCCGCGCGGGCAACGCCTTCATGGTGCTGGGCAACCACGAAATCAACCTGCTCGCCCACGAACCCAAAGACGGCTCAGGCTGGTTTTTTGACTGCCGCGCCGGCAAAGACAGCCACAACTACGCCCCGTGGCAAAGGCAGCCTGAAAACAGCAAACAAGCCCTCGTGCAATTTCTCTGCGAGCAACCCCTTGTGTTGCAACGCCCCGACCTGCGCATCGTTCACGCCGCATGGCTGCCCGAATCCATCGCCAAGCTGCAAAACAACGCCACGCCGCTCATCCAGCTCATCCAAGAATGGGACGACGAGCTGCACTGCTGCATCAAGCACGCCCCGTGGTACGACGACTACCTTGCCGAGCAACACCACCACGCCCACATTCTGGAAAACCCCGCCCAGCATCCCCCCATGCTGCGCGCCACCGCCGCCCACGACATCTACCGCAGCAGCCGCCACCCCATCCGCGCGCTCACCTGCGGCATAGAAAAAATCGCGCACGAACCCTTTTTCGCAGGTGGGCGCTGGCGGTTTTCCATCCGCAACCCGTGGTGGGACGACTACCAAGACAGCGCCGCCGTGGTTATCGGGCATTATTGGCGGCATTGGCACGACCGCAACCCAGTCCCCCAGCACCGCCAAGGCATGTTCAACGTGCCCGCCAACGGCTGGCACGGCGCGCGCAAAAACGTATTCTGCGTGGATTTTTCCGTGGGCGCACGCTGGCGCGACCGCAAACGAGGCATCGCCCCCACCCAATCCCACTACCGCCTTGCCGCCCTGCGCTATCCCGAAAAAACCCTGATGTTTGACAACGGCGATAGTGTGAAGACTATTGCGTGATGCAAAACAGCCGCCGTTTGCTTAATCTGTTTTCAGGCTGCCTTTGAGACGGTTGATTGCGCTGGCAAAGGCAGCCTGAAAACAAGCGAAGCCAAGTTGCGAAGCTAAAACCTGATGCTTGCACGCAAACATGTATTCCCCGTTTTCAGGCTGCCGATTGCTGTGGTTGGCACACAAAAATAAACACCATTCCACGCATTCGCGCCATCCATTATTCGCCCGATAAGCCCAACAATAGGCAGCCTGAAAACGCCCCACGCAATTTTCCACCCAAAAACAACGCCCCCCCATTTTCAGGCTGCCCACGCACCCCAAAGGCAGCCTGAAACCCAATCCAGCCCATCCCTAATACTATGCCCTTCTCCCCCACCCACCCCCTCCCCCCCAAATGGCTGCGCGGCGGCAACCGCGAAACGCTCTACGCCAAAACCCTCCAACGCCCCGCCCCCGCCTATCGCCGCGAACTCATCCCCGACCGCTTCGGCGAAGACCTCGTCGCCTACGACTTCCTAGACGCGCCCGATCCCCAAGCCCCCTGCATCGTCCAACTGCACGGGCTGGAAGGCAGCAGCCGCAGCCACTACGCCGTAGAACTCGCCTGCGCCGCACAAGAACACGGCTGGCACAGCGTAACGCCCCATTTCCGCAGCTGCGGCGGCGTATCCGCCAAACGCATGTACCACAGCGGCGACACGCCCGAGCTCGCCCACATGCTCGCCGTCCTCGCCCAACGCTACGCCACCTTATACGTTGTCGGCGTATCGCTGGGCGGTAACGTGCTCGCCAAATACCTCGGCGAACAAAGCAGTGCCGCCCTGCCCCGCGCCGCCGCCACCGTCTCCACCCCGTTCAAGCTCACCGCCTCCGCCCACACCCTGCAACACGGCATCCCCTATCTGCTCTACACCCCCTATTTCCTGCACACCCTGCTCAAAAAAGTCCCGCCCGCCGACCACCCCATCCGCAGCCTCGGCGCATTTGACGATGCCTACACCGCCCCCATGCACGGCTACGCCGACCGCTTCGATTACTACCGCCGCGCCTCATCCCACCCCCAGCTCAAAAACATCGCCATCCCCACCCTGCTGATTAACGCCCGCAACGACCCCTTCTACCCCGCCACCTACCTGCCGCAAAGCAGCGACGTTTCATCCAGCGTGCAACTCTTGCAACCGCAGCACGGCGGGCACGCAGGCTTTGTGAGTGGCAGCGGGCGCGGACACCTGCGCTGGCTGCCGCAAACCCTGCTGGCATGGTTTGAGCAGTTTCAGGTAGCCTGAAAGGCGAAGTTTCGGCGCAACCAAAACAAGCGCGCCCTTTTTCAGGCTCCCCATTCACACAAACCCCCACCACAAGCCACCAATGGCACATCGGCGGCTCTCCGACAAAAAACGGCACACATCAGAACAACCAGCCGTCGCCGCTCCATAACGCATGACGCCAGCAAAATCCTGCAAAACCCGATAGAACGATAACAGCTTGCTGCCAACAGATTGCCTGCCAAGCACAACGCAAACGGCAAACCCATTCGCCACGCCAAACAGCGTTTCAGGCTGCCCCAACCGACCAAAAGCAGCCTGAAAACCAAGAAGCAAAGAAAAGCAAATACCCGTCGGCACGAGACGCATGGTTAAAACGACGCAACTGCCAACCATAAACCACCAGCCTGTTCTCAGGCTGCCCTCTCCAACCCCAACGCAAAGGAATCCCCCATGACCTTCTGGCACGGCTTCATCCTAATCACCGGCATCCACATCCTAGGCGCCATGTCCCCCGGCCCCGACTTCGTCTTTATCTCCCAGCAAGCCCTTGGGCAAGGCAGGCGCATCGGGCTGATTAGCAGCCTTGGCGTGGCACTCGGCTTGGGCATCCACATCGCCTATTCCGTGCTCGGCATGGCCGCCCTTATCGCATCCGCCGCATGGCTGCTCACCGCCGTCAAAATCATCGGCGGCGCATACCTTATCTATCTGGGCTACAAAGGCATCCGCGCCAAAGCCAAAGGCGAAATCACCGAAATCCGCACCGCCCAAGCCGCCCCCCAATCCGCCAAAACCGCACTGATCAAAGGCTTTCTCTGCAACGTGCTCAACCCCAAAGCCCCCGTTTACTTCGTCTCCATCTTCACCATCGTCCTATCCCCCACCATGCCCACATGGCAACTCGCCGTCTATGGCGCATGGATGATGCTACTGCAATTCGCATGGTTCGCCCTAGTAACCCTGCTGCTCTCCCTGCCCGCCATCAATCAACGCTTCCAAAAAGCAGGGCATTGGATAGACCGCGTACTCGGCGTCGCCATGACCGCGCTGGGCATCAAAGTCATCATCAGCTAACCCGTTTTCAGGCTGCCTTATCATGCCAAAAGCAGCCTGAAACCCATCCCACACACAACCGAAGGAGTCCACCACATGGCACAACAAAACCTAATCCAAATCAACGGTCCAGTAGGCAACCTAGAAACCCTCTATCTTCCCGCCCAAGGCGCGGAACGCGGCGTCGCCGTCATCAACCACCCCAACCCCACCCAAGGCGGCACTTTCACCAACAAAGTCATCCAAACCGCCGCCAAATGCCTCGCCCAAATGGGCTTTCACTGCTACCTGCCCAACCTGCGCGGCACAGGCAACAGCGCAGGCAGCTACGACGAAGGCAAAGGCGAAACCGACGACTGCATCGCCGTGATAGACCACGCCCGCGCCCAACACCCCCAAGCCACCCAACTCGCCATCGCAGGCTTTTCATTCGGCGGCTACGTTGCCAATTTCGCCGCCCAAGCCCGCCAGCCCGACCTACTGCTGCTCATCGGCGCCGCCCTCAACCACTACGCCCTGCCCAACCCCCCCGCTCCCGACGTGCAAAAAACCCTTATCATCCACGGCGAAAAAGACGAAGTGGTGGACATCGCCAAGCCCCTCGCATGGTGTGCCGCGCAAGATATGCCGCTGATTGTTATCCCCGAAAGTGGGCACTTCTTCCACGGCAAACTCATCGCCCTGCGCGACACCATCAACCGCTTTGCGCCCTGCATCATCGGTTAAACCCAAGGCAGCCTGAGCGCGGGCGCAAGAATTGGGCATCCTGAAACCTTTGCCCCGCGCCCCTTTTCCCCAAAAATCCAAGCCCACCGCCCCATGACCCGCCACCCCATCTATCTATTCATCGCCCGCCGCGCCCAAGCCCTCGCCATCCTCTCCCTAATCGGCGCAACCCTCGGCGCGCTCGGCAACTTCCACTGGATAGCCGAACTATTCAGCCACTTCTGGGCATGGTACGGCGCATTCTTCGCCCTCGCCGCCCTGTTCGCCCGCAGCCACCGCCAACGCCTCGCATGGCTTATCCCCGCCCTATTCGCCGCCTATTGGCTGTTCACGCCCGTCTCCGTTGCTGTATCGGCGCAGCACACCCAGCGCGCCCTGTGGTACAACGTCAATCTTGACAATCCCAACCCCGCAGCCGAAATCGCCCTAATCCAACAACACAGCCCCGACCTCATCGCCCTCGCCGAAATCAACCTAGACGACCCCCGCTGGCAGCCCTTGAAACAAGCCTACCCACACGGCTGCCAACACCAAGAATCCAGCCCGTTTGCCCTCGCCCTCTGGTCAAAAACCCCGCTGCAAAGCTGCCGCATCAGCTACATCAACCACATCCCCCTCATCCGCGCCCAACTCCCCAACGGCACCGCCCTTTACGCCCTACATCCCCCGCCGCCCATCAACGCCGAACTCGCCCAAACACGGCTAGACTACCTGCGCCACGCCGCCGCCCAAATCGCCCGCGAAAACAGCGTACTCGTGCTGGGCGACCTCAACGCCACCCCGTTTTCGCCCGTATTCCGCGACTTCATCGCCACCGCCCAACTGCACAACGCCATGACCAACATCACGCCCACATGGTTCTTATTCGGGCTGCACATAGACCACGTTTTGCACCGCCAAGCTGGCAACGTGCAAACCACCGCTCTGCCGTGGGGCGATTCCGACCACCGCGCTATATTGGTTGAACGGCAATTTTGATTTGACCCGCGCAAGCAAAATAAAGGCAGCCTGAAAACGCATTTGCAACGTTTTCAGGCTGCCTTTAAATATCGCCCATCTTTCGCCCGTGCAGGCGTTTCGCTGCCTACCACGAGCAGGGGCAAGCCCCTGCACCCCACGCGGGGATAGTTTCAGGCTGCCCAACCATTACACCCGCGCCCATAGGAACGCTAACTTATTACCCATCAAAATGCTTTCATTTACCGCTGGGCAAACCAGTCTCTCCCCTACTGCAACTTGCGTAGATCAAACCAAAACAGCCTGAAATCGCATCGTCCCATTTTCAGGCTGCCTCCTAATGCAACTGCATCACTTGGTCGCGCTGCACCTGCAACACCCCACACACCCGCTCAAAATGCGCCATCGCCGCATCCACATTCTTGCCCGCAGGCACGCGAATCGCTATGCCGTTTATCATCTGGTAACGATAAACCACCTCCGCGCCGTAAACCACCTCCGCGCCGTATTGTTTTACCGCAGCGACAACCGCATCGCCCTTGCCCTGTTCAAAAAAGATAATCAGCACGTTCGTGTTTTCCCGCGCGGCGTGAGCGGGCTTCTGGGCGGGCGATGATGCGGGCGCAACAGGCGTAGGCGCGGCGGGCGATTGGCACGCGGCAAGGCTTAACGCCAGCGCGGCAGTCATCAGTAATCTAGTCATAATCATCCTTTCAGGCTGCCTATATGGTCAGCCTAATCATCTATATATGAGAAAAAATCGGCATTGGAACAATGCACAAGGCAGCCTGAAAACGCATTGCAACGTTTTCAGGCTGCCTAACGCCATCCGCTTACAGCGAATAATACATCTCAAATTCCAGCGGATGCGGTGCCATTTGCATACGGCGCACGTCTTCCGACTTAAACGCAATATAGCTCTCAATCCAATCTTGGCTAAACACCCCGCCGCGCGTTAAAAACTCATGGTCGGCTTTCAGCGCCGCCAGCGCCTCGTCCAGCGAAGCGCACACTGTGGGCACTTGCGCGTCTTCCTCAGGCGGCAAGTCATACAAATTTTTGCTGGCAGGATCGCCTGGGTGGATTTTGTTTTGAATGCCGTCCAAGCCCGCCATCAACAAGGCGGCGAATGCCAAATAAGGGTTTGCCATTGGGTCAGGGAAGCGCGCTTCAATCCGCACCGCTTTGCTGCTGTGCACCGCGGGGATGCGAATGGATGCCGAGCGGTTTTTCGCCGAATACGCCAGCTTCACGGGCGCTTCAAAATGCGGCACCAAGCGCTTGTAGGAATTGGTGGAAGGGTTGGTGATGGCGTTGAGCGCTTTGGCGTGTTTGATGATGCCGCCGATGTAATACAGCGCGGTGTCGGAAAGCCCTGCGTAGCCATCGCCTGCAAACAAGTTTTTGCCGTCCTTCCAAATGGATTGGTGAACGTGCATGCCGCTGCCGTTGTCGCCCATCAAGGGCTTGGGCATAAAGGTGGCGGTTTTGTTGAAATTGTGGGCAACGTTCCAAATCACATATTTCATGTCTTGCGTCCAGTCGGCGCGTTTGACCAGCGTGCTGAATTTTGTGCCAATTTCCATTTGGCTGCCCGTTGCCACTTCGCCGTGATGCACTTCCACGGGGATGCCGATTTCTTCCAACACGCGCACCATCGCCGAGCGCAAATCCTGCCCCGCATCAACAGGCGCAACAGGCGCATAGCCGCCTTTCACCACGGCGCGATGCCCTGTGTTTTGCCCGTCATAATGATAGCCGCTGCTCCAAGCGGCGCTTTCGGATGTGATTTCAAAGCGGGCTTTGTCCATGTGCGTTTCAAATGCCACGCCGTCAAACACGAAAAATTCGGGCTCAGGCCCAAAAAAAGCGGTGTCGCCGATGCCTGTGGATTTTAAATACGATTCGGCGCGGCGGGCGATGCTGCGCGGGTCGCGGTCGTAGCCTTGTCCGTGGGCGGGGTCGATCACGTCGCAAATCAGCACCACGGTGGCGTCGTCAAAAAAGGGGTCGATAAAGGCGGTGCTGGGGTCGGGGCGAAGCTGCATGTCGGAGGCTTGGATGCCTTTCCAGCCGCCGATGGACGAGCCATCAAACGCTTGCCCGGTTTCAAACCATTCTTCGGGGTCTTCTAACACGACGTGGGCGGGGATGGTGAAGTGGTGCTGCTTGCCTTTGGTGTCGGTGAAGCGCAAATCAACGAAGCGGGCTTCGTTTTCTTCAATTAGGTTGATGACGTTGTTAATGGCGTTAATGGACATGGCGTTGCTCCTTGCTGGGCAGAGTTATAGTTCAGAAAAATAACGCGAAAGATTGTGCCATTTTTGATGTTGCGCGACAACATTTATTTACAAAAGGCAGGGGGTTGTTTACAAATGGGTGCGGGGTGCGGTTTCAGGCTGCCTTTTGGTGTGGGTAAGATGAGGCAGCCTGAAAATGGGTTGGGGCTTTGTGGTGAGTATTTGAGGCAGCCTGAAAATGAGTTGGTGCTTTGTGGTTAGCGTTGGGTGTAGCTTTAACCATGCGTCTCGTGCCGACGGGGCACTTCCTTTTCTTTGCTTCGCCAAAGAAAAGGAAGCAAAAGAAAGGCGACCCCGACGTGCAGGTTTGGCTGCGCCAAACTCCCCTCACTGCGCATCCTTTTTTCGGCGCGTGCGAACTAGCCGCGCTTTGCGCGTCGTCGGACAAGCGCACGCTTTTTCCCGAAAAAAGAATGCTGCGTTCGGCTGGACGTAGGGGAGGGGCAGCAGTATTAACCATTTATGAAGCATTAGGCAGCCTGAAAATCAATCTATCTAGTAAGAAATCGCTTGGCTGAATATCAAGCGATTTTGTTTTTCAGGCTGCCTTTGATGATGAGATGGTCTGAGGCAGCCTGAAACTTGTGTAAACCGACACCCAATGGAGTTCGGTGGCTCGCCAATATTTTGCCAATTTGGCGACGAGCCGTCGCCGTTCCATTTTGGTTTTCAGCCTGCCTCTACCATTCCACAAAAATTTCAGGCTGCCTCCAATCCCCAAAGGCAGCCTGAAAACATCATTTCCACTTCATTGCAACCTTTAACTTTCAGGCTGCCTCACCCCCTCATTTCTTCCCACACTTCGCCTTCACCGCCGCCACCGCGCTATCCAGCTTCGCCCCGTCCACTTCGCCCAGCAAAGTCTGCTGCGCGCCGCATTGCGGCAAACGCACCACCGTGTAAGGCAGACCGCCCACCGTGTTGCCCAAATCGCGCATCATCGCGCGGCTGTTTGCGCCCGTATAACGCCAAATCGGATACGAAACAGGCATGGCTTTCAAAAACTTGCTCACGTTTTCAGGCGAATCCACCGCAATGCCAATCAGCCCAACGCCTTGCTTTTTGCCTTTTTGTTGATACCATTGGCTCATCGCGGGCATTTCCTTGCGGCAAGGTTTGCACCAAGTTGCCCACAAGTTCACAATCTGCACCTTATCGCCGCTGGCTAACTGCTGCGGCTTGTTATCCGCGTGCGACACAAAATCCGCCGCGCCCGCAGGCAACGCCGCGCACAACGCCAAAACGGCCAAACTTTTCAATATTTTCATTCCGGTCTCCTTCAATACATTATGGACAAAAACAAACCGCGCTATTCTACCGCCAAACCGTTCACCTGTTGGCTTTTTTGCACCGTTATCGACAACTTTGGCGACATCGGCGTGTCGTGGCGGCTCGCGCAAGAACTGCGCCAACGGCTCGGCTGGCAGGTGCATCTGTGGCTGGACAACCTTGCCGCGCTGCAAGCCATTGCCCCCGATGCGCCCGCCGCCCTGCCCTGCGCCCATCAAGGCATCCAGCTACACGCATGGCAAGAGGCGCAACATGCCGATTTGGATAACGCCCCCGCGCCCGATTTGGTGATTGAAACCTTCGCCTGCACCCTGCCGCCCGATGTGCACGCCGTTATCCAAGCGCATCGCCCCGTGTGGCTGAATTGGGAATACCTAAGCGCGGAAGATTGGGCGATTCGCACCCACGCCATGCCCAGCCTGCAAGCCAACGGCTGCGAAAAATATTTTTGGCAGATGGGCTTTGTGCCGGAAAGCGGCGGCTTGCTGCGCGAGGCGGATTATGTTGAACAGATGGATGCGTTTAAACAGAGGCAGCCTGAAAATACGCCCAGCCTCAAAACCGCCGCCCTGCATATTTTCGCCTTTGGTTACGCTAGCGACATTTGGCAAAAATGGGCCGCTGCATTGGCAGAACAAGAGCGCGAAATCGTGTTGCACTGCGCAGGCAAACCGCTGCAAACCAGTTTATCCGCATGGGGCAACGTTTCAGGCAGCCTGAAAACAGAAAACAGCAACGATGCGCCGCCAACACGCACATTAGGCAGCCTGAAAATCATCAACCAAGACTTCGTGCCGCAAGCCCGGTTTGACCGCGCCCTATGGGCAGCCGATGTGCTGATTGTGCGCGGCGAAGACAGCTTTGTGCGCGCCCAGCTCGCCGGCAAACCTTTTTTCTGGCACATCTACCCCCAAGCCGAAGCCGCGCATTTAGACAAACTCGCCGCCTTTTGGCACACGCACCACCGACACGCCGCTCCCACCGCCGCCGTGCAACACGCCCACCAAGCCCTGTCCAACGAACTCAACGGCGCAGCCGATTTAACCCACCCCCAACGCCGCCAACATTGGCACACCCTGCTAGACCACCTTGCCGACTGGCAACACAGCGCACGCGCATGGCAGCAATATTTGCTCAGCCAAAGCGATGCCGTCAGCCGCTTGCACGACTGGCTGCAAACGAGAAACCGCGTGTAGCCCAAAAGCAGCCTGAAAAGCAAGACGAAACGGCAGCGCCCCATCGCCCGCGCTATCGTTTTCAGGCTGCCGAAAACAGCCCCAAACCACGCCAGCGCCCTAAAGGAATCCCCATGTCCCAAGCCTACTGCGACTTCTGCGCCGCCCTACCCGCCAACACACAAAACCCCAACAAAGCCTACCACGACACCGAATACGGCGTGCCCGTGCAAGACGACAACATTCTCTTTGAACGGCTCGTATTAGAAATCAACCAAGCAGGGCTAAGCTGGACGACCATCCTCAACAAACGCCCCGCCTTTCAGGCTGCCTATGCCCAGTTCAACATCGCCGCCGTCGCCGCCTTTGGCGAAGATGACATCGCCCGCCTGCTCGCCAACGCAGGCATCATCCGCAACCGCCTTAAAATCCAAGCTGCCATCCACAACGCCCAGCAAATCCAACGCCTGCAACAACAATACGGCAGCTTCAAAAACTGGCTAGATGCCCACCACCCGCGCAGCAAAGAAGCATGGGTTCGGCTGTTCAAACAGCAATTCAAATTTATGGGCAACGAAATCGTCGGCGAATTTTTGATGAGCACAGGCTATCTGGCAGGCGCACACGAAAAAAGCTGCCCACAATATCGGCAGCCTGAAAAAGCCTAGCAAACCATGGAGCAGCGGTGGCTCGCTGCCAACCCGCATTACCACATTCAACCCAATCACACCCATTCCAGCGCACCCCAACCGCCCAAAAGCAGCCTGAAACCTTTGCCAAACCCCAGAGGTAGCCTGAAAAATAAGAAATGCCGTCATTCCCGCGCAGGCGAAAATCTTATTTGATATTCAGAAATAATTGTAAAAACAATCCATTGCCGTAGGTCGGGCATTGATGCCCGACAAATGCTGACCTATTTATCTTAATCCACCACAACTAAAAACGTCGGGCATCAATGCCCGACCTACGGTTTTGCCAAAATTTCAGGCTGCCTCATCACACCAACCCCAGCTTCCGCAAAAACCCCGCCAATTGCTCCGCAAACACCCAAACCCCCGCCGCATTCGCGTGCACCGCAACCGATTTCAAATCCTTATCCCCCAAAATATCCGCCCAAGCCCCTTTCAGCAACGGCACATCCAATTCATCCGCCAGCTCCGCATACAACGGATGCTCGCTCACCATACCCAGCAACGCCCCGGTCGTAAAATGCGGAATCGCCACCAACACCGCAGGCACACCCGTCGCCCGAATGTCCGCCACCATCTTGCGGATATTCTCCCGCGTGCCGCTTTCAGGCTGCCGCTGCAAAAAATCATTGCCCCCAATGCTCACCACCACCAACTTCGGTTTTTGCACCAACAAATCAGGCAGCCGCGCCAACGCCTGCGCGCTCGTATCGCCCGACACCCCGCCGTTAATCACCTTGTGTCCCAGAATCTGCGCCAACTGCGCGGGATAATCCGCCCCCTTAGGTGCGCCGAAACCCGCCGTCAGCGAATCGCTCACCGCCAAAATCGCATCGCCTGCCACCAGCTTGCGAAACCGCCTGCGCCCGCCCCCCGCCAACAGCGCGCAAGACAAAACCAACCAATCACGCCTTGAAATCATCGTTCCATACCTTTTCAGGCTGCCTTATTGCAACACGGCAGCCTGAAATCCAAAAATCGGTTTACGCCGTCCGCCGCAAAACAAAAACCGCGCAGACAGCATCCCCAACAAATTTTCAGGCTGCCCATCCCGAAGAAAGGCAGCCTGAAACTCAATCCTCAGCCGTTTGCCCATGCTCCACAGCAGCCGCTTCAACCGCATCTGGCTCCGCATCCGCTTGCGCCGCCTTCGCAGCCGCCGCTTCCGCTCTGCGCGCATCCTGTTTCTCAATCGCCTCGCGGATATTCGGCTGCGACAGCGCATACTGCTGCTCCTGCTCGCTCACCTCCCCTTGGAAACGGTTGTTCAAATTAAACCGCTTGCCCCCACGCGCCACCGCCTTCAAATATTTCGGACGACGGCAATGGTTAGACAACACCCGATGAATCAGCGCCGCATCAAACTGCGGCAACGCCTCCACCAAATCTTTCTCAATGCCAATCGCCAGCGGTTTAAACCGCTTAAACACGTCGTACTTGCTATACAAATAATCTGCAATCATATCCGTTTGCTTTTTCTTGCTCATCGTTTGCACAGCCGATTTCAACGCCGCGCCCAAAGCCGTTTCTTGTGTCATAGTCGTATTCCAAAAATATCTAAGAACCCGTATTTACCATTTTCATGGGCTTCTTTTATGCCCTAAAAGCGTGGCTACTGCGTTAAAAATGCACGCAAGGTGTTCAACCTTGCTGCGCTTTTTGCCTTGTATCCACGCTTTTAGGGCATAAAATCTACCTATGAAAATAGCGGATACAGGTTCCAACAAACCGCGTAGCGCGGGCATTGCCGCCCTGTTTGCTACGCCAAATCCAATTTCAGGCTGCCTATTATCTAAACAGCAGCCCAGCTCAATCAATCCGAAATAAAAGGCTGCAACGCATCCCGCAAAATCTGCACATCATCCAGCGGCGTTAAAACCGCCCGCCCCAGCGCAGACAAGGTAACAAACCGCATCGTGCCGCTTTCCACCTTCTTATCATGCCGCATATGCGCCAGCCAGCGTTCAAACGCAAACACGGGCGGCGCGTCAGGCAGCTTCGCCTGCCGCATCAGCGCACGCACCCGCGCCGTATCTTCCGTTTTCAGGCTGCCCAACCGCTCCGACAGCAAGCACGCCAACACGCAGCCCGCCGCCACCGCCTCGCCATGCAGCCAGTTGCCATAGCCCATCTCCGCCTCAATCGCGTGTCCAAACGTATGCCCCAAATTCAGCAACGCCCGCGCGCCCTGCTCCGTTTCATCCTGCGCCACAATCGCCGCTTTCATTTGGCAACAATGCAGCACCGCCTGCGCCAGCAAAGCCTTATCGCGCGCCATCAACGCCGCCATATTCGCTTCCAGCCATTGCAAAAAATCCGCATCGCCCAGCAGCGCATATTTAATCACTTCCGCCATCCCTGCCGATAACTCGCGGTCGGGCAGCGTATCCAGCGTATCCAAATCCGCAAACACCGCCTGCGGCTGATAAAACGCCCCAATCATATTCTTGCCCAGCGGATGATTGATGGCCGTCTTGCCGCCCACCGAAGAATCCACTTGGCTCAACAGCGTAGTCGGCACTTGCACAAATGGAATGCCCCGCTGATAAGTCGCCGCCGCAAAGCCCGCCATATCGCCCACCACCCCGCCGCCCAGCGCGATAATCGTGGTTTTGCGGTCGGCATGATGGCGCAACAAACCATCGTAAATCGCGTTCAACGAAGCATGGTTTTTATGCTGCTCACCATCGGGCAACACAATCGCAAACGCCTCCACCCCATTAGCCCGCAGCGTATTTTGCAGCGTATCCAAATAAAGCGGCGCAACCACATCATTGGTAACAATCGCCGCCTTTTTGCCGATATGCGCTTGCAACAAAACAAAATCAGCAAAAATGCCGCTGCCGATATAAATCGGATAACGATGCGATGGTGCATCCACCATCAAATTATGCCAAACCTTTTTCATATTCCGATGCATACTTCAAAATCTGCTCAAACGTCGCTTGGCAATCATCCGCCCCCACCTCAATCACAATATGCGCCGTTTCCCGATAAATCGCATCTCGCGCCCGATACAAATCCCGAAATTTCGCCAACGCATCTTGCACCTGCAACAACGGGCGGTTTCTATCCTTGCCCACACGCTCAAACAGCGTTTCAGGCTGCACATGCAAATAAACCACCAAGCCGCGTTGCCTTAAATAATCCCGATTTTGCTCGCGCAAAACCGCCCCGCCGCCCGTTGCCAACACAATATTCGGCAGCAAAGATAACTCATTGATAATATTGCTTTCCCGATGGCGAAAACCCGCCTCCCCCTCCATTTCAAAAATGGTTGGAATGTTTACGCCTGTGCGCTCGCAAATCACTTGGTCGCTATCAAAAAAAGTGCGATTCAAATGCTGCGCCAGCCGTTTGCCTTGCGTGGTTTTCCCTGCCCCCATCAAACCCACCAAAAATAAATTGCCTGCTATATGTTCCATAGCAGGCAATTTTAACTTAAATTTGCACAATATGCAGATTTTTTACATGATATTAATAGCGCATCACGCTGCTCTCGCTACCCATAATGCGGGGCGTAATAAAGAACAGCAATTCATTGCGGCTATTGTTGCGCGAACGTGTTTTAAACAAGTTACCCAACACAGGCAAATCACCCAGCATAGGTACTTTTTTCACGTTATTTTGAATCACTTCTTGATACACGCCACCCACAACCAAAGTGCCACCATCTTCAATCATGGCTTGTGTTTTCACCGATTGTGTGCGGATGCTTGGCTCGCCTTCTGAGCTTTGGTAAGTATTATCAGGCGTATCTTTGTTAATGGTAACATCCATGATAATTTTGTTATCAGGCGTAATACGTGGCAACACTTTCAAGCTCATTACTGCATCTTTAAACGAGGTTGTGGTGCTGCCATCGCTATCGCGTGTGGTGTAAGGCACTTGATAACCTTGTTTAATTTCAGCTTCTTGGCGGTCTTGTGTTAAAACACGAGGTGTAGAAATGGTTTTGCTGCGACCTTCGGCTTCGGAAGCAGAAAGTTCCAAGCCTAAAACACCAGAGCTAAATGAACGTACAACGGCAATTGAGCCAACCGCAGATGCAACAGGGAGATTCACGTTAGGTGCAAATGGAATTCCATTAGAGCGAGAGCTTCCACTTCCAGCATAACGAGAATTTCGTTCAATACCATTATTCCAATTGTTACCCCATGAAGTACTACCATTACGACCCGCACCAAATTTCACACCTAACTCGCGAGACAAGGTATCGGATGCTTCAACAATCCGCGCTTCCACCATCACTTGACGCGCAGGCACATCTAACTCTTCAATCAGCGCATTAAATTTTTGGATAACAGATTTCACATCATTAACAATCAATGTGTTGGTTGCAGCGTCAATTAACAGGCTACCACGAGAAGTCAAGATAGAGTTATTGGAGCTACCCGAGCTGCTTCCAGTATCAGAGATGCGCAGAATTTTCTTAAATTCTTCAACATTTTTATATTTCAATTGGAAACTTTGAGAAATCAACGGACCCAAATCATCCAATTCTTTGCGCGCAGTCAATTCCGCTTTATCACGTGCCAACATTTCAGCACGAGGCGCAACATTGATAATATTGCCCACACGGCGTGAATCCAATTCACGCGCATCCAAAATCAAATCCAACGCTTGATCCCAAGGCACATCTTTCAAAGAAAGTGTCATTTTACCTTGTACGCTATCGCTAGCCACAATGTTCATGCCTGATTCTGTTGCCAAAATTTGCAAAACAGTTCGCACATCAACATTTTGGAAATCAAGAGAGATGCGTTTGCCTGTGAATTTTTGTTTGGTTTTATTTGCACCAATGCCCAATTCAGTAACATTTTTAGTTGGCGTGATTTGGATGCTTTGGCGACCATTTTTGCCTGTGATGGTATGTTTCCATGTACCTTGGTTGCGCAGAGTGATTTGCGTATCGTTGCCCACACGGCGAACACTAATTGTGCGAACAGGTGTAGAAAAATCTGTTACATCCAAATTGCGTTGCGCTTGTGCTGGCAATGGATAGTTTTTCAGTGTAATCACCAAACGATCGCTTTGTGAACGAACTTGGGGCTCGCCAGTGAAGTTTGATGAAAATTCAACTACGCCAGAATTATTGCCACCTTTGTGGAAATCAATATTAAAGGGAACTGAAGAAGAATAAGCACTTTGTGTTTGTACGCTTCTTGCAGCAGGAACGGCACTTACCGGCGCAGAGTTAGATGAACGCGCTTCGCTCAATTGCACCCACACTTCGTTGCCTTTTACCTGAACATTGTATTGACCTTCTTGCCCCAATCCCAACAAAACGCGAGTGTTACCTTCGCTTTGGGCTGTGACAATTTGATTAAGTAGATTATCATTGAATGTTAAAGTAGGTTGTTTTACTTTCAAATCTGTATTTGCAAAATCTAGCGTAATACGGGCAGGAGATGAAGTAATAAAACCAGTTGGCTCTACCGCATCTTTATTGAATTTAAACTTGATGACACGCTGTTTATTAGGCAAAACAGATACTTTAATATCGGTAATGCTGCCAGCATAAGCAACTTGTGCGAGCAAGCCAGCTACAAGTGCTGATAAAACTTTTACTGAATTCTTTTTCATAATTTAAGCCTCTTTAAAATTTACAATCTGATGATTTATTTACCCGAGTTACCAGAATCATTTAAAACTATTTCTGCTTCTCTGTTCGTCCAGTTGCCTGATGCATCTTCAACCACTTCCACAACTTTGATTACATCGGGAGTAATTCGAACAATGCGACCGAAGTTTTGCCCAACATGGTTACCAACATTAACGGTATAAACATGCCCTTCAACCTCAATCATCGCAGATAACGCCTTGCCCGCCCCAATTGAACCCACATAATTTAGATTCTCTAAACTATAATTTTCCAGTAATTCTTTAGGTCTATTCAAATCAGGTATTTGCGAATTTTGATAGGCCGCCCGCAATCTTTGTGTGCTAAACGCATTAGGACCAGATACTTCCGGAGGAAAGTATGCAACAGGTTCTAATTTAGCCGGCTCTTCAACAGGGCGCACCTTGGTTTTCGCCTCGGCTTTCTTTTGATTCATCCATTCTTGCAAATTTCCACCTTCTTCTGAACAAGCAGATAGCAAAATAATAGATGATAATAATAAAAGTTTTGCTTTCATTGTCATTTCCTATTCTTACACATTCATTATTCTGCTTGGCTAGCAGCAGAAGCAGCTTTTGCTTCTTTGGAAAGATCCATGGCTTTATATGTATTAGCAGTTGCCGAAAGCGTCAGCTTGCTACCATCATCTTTTGCAGATTTATTCGCGCTTGTAAGATTGATATTAGCCAATGTAACGATACGAGACATCTTGCCAACATCGCGAATAAATTGAGAAAGCTGCTCATAGCTACCCGACACTGCAATAGCAATTGGCAAACGCTCAATCGGCTTCTCTGCCACAGCTTCGCCAGGTGTTACATTTGTCATGGTTAGATTATTTTTGGCAGCTTCTTGGTTTAATTCTTGGATAAGCGTTGGAATTTCAGCTGATGTTGGCAACTGTTTCAGCAACACATCTAAGGATGCCTCGATAAGTTCCAATTCTTTTTTCAGATTATCCAAACTGGCAGCCTGAACACTCTTGGCTTCAAAATCCGCTTTTAGCTTAACTTCTTCCTCTTGCTTTCCTTTGTATTCATCCCACTGACCTTGGAATAATACAAAATAACCTGCGACCACAATCACCAAAGCAATAACCGCCGCCAGTAAAAACTGTACTGCTTTACTTTGCAAATGGAGCTTATCCCATTGAATTTCATTTAAATTCATTATAATCACCTTATTCTGTTGTTGATGCCGCAGAAGCTGAGGCGGAAGTTGCCGTTGATTCAGCAGATACGGAAGATTGCGTTGCTGTTAGTTTTTTCTGCTCTAACAAGTTCGCAGTTATCTTAAATTCTTGTCCGTTATCCGTTTTATTGATGCTATCCAATTTAGGCGTATCAAACACACCTGTACTTGGCAATGCTGTCATAAACATAGCAACTTTATTATCACTAATTGCCTTGCCTACCAAAGTATAAGTATTGCTAATATTTGCATCACTGCCGCCAATATTTTGGATGCTTGTTAAATAAGCGCCATCTGGAACAAGTTGGTTCACAGTATCAACAATTCGAGCGCCCTCAAACCGTTTATTATCCAGCTCTTCAACTTTTTGCTTACGCTCCAAGAAACTTTGCTTTTGTGCTTGCAAATCTTTAACTTTTACAATTTGCGCATCAAGTTCTTTGATACCAGCATTCAATTCTTCGTTTCTGCTTTCTTGATTTGTAATCAAGGCCGCCAGCGCACCCCAAATCAAGAATGCTGCAACACCACCCGCTATCACGCCAAAAGCCATAACCAACTGAAATTGTTTCTTTTGCTTTTGCTCTAATATCTCGCGATATGGCAATAAGTTAATTTTAATTAAGTTCATTTTATACTAACCCTCTCAAAGCTAAACCGAATGCTGTTGTTAATGATGCCGCATCTTTGTCAAATCGTGCGCCATCACCTTTTAGCTTGTTGATTGCAAAAGAAGCCGGATTCAATTGCTCTGTTGCAATATTTGTTTGCGCATATACCACCTCTGAAATACCTGGTGCCGCGCAACCACTGCCGCTAATGTAAATATGCTTAACATTGGACATGCTATCCATATTTTGTGTTGCGTAGAAGAACTGCATTACACGTTGCACTTCTTGGGCAATTTGCGCATTAAAACCATCCACAACCATCGCTTTATAATCGTCAGGACGTTTCATTTCGCCTGTAATCATAGCCAACGCTTCGCCATCCGTTACTTGATATGCGCGTTGCACAGATTGCACCAATTGCTCCAAACCAAAATTACTTTCTTGTTTATAGAGAATTTGCCCGTTTTCTACGATGAGCGCTTTCAATACGGTATCGCCAATATCAAACAATGCAATGCGCTGGCGACCAAAACTATCGCCATTTTGCATATCTGCATAAGCAAAAGCATTGGCAACAGCAAAAATATCCACATCAACATTAGAGGCGTTGATTCCTACTTCATCCAGCAAATCCGTTGCGCGCTCAACCGCTTCTTTTTTCGCCGCCACCATTAAAACGGTTTGTTCACTACCCGGATTGCCTGACAAAACCTGCCAGTCGTAATTCATTTCATCAAGAGAACCGATATTAGACACTTCCAGCTCAACAAATTCTTGAAGTGTCATGTTGCTGCCTTCCGGTACGAAACGTAAGTTCTCCTCAATGGTTACTGCGCTTGCCGGCAATGCGATATTGGCTTGTTTGCAGTTTGTTTTCATTTTGCTGTAACACTGTTGCAAATGAGAGACAAGCTGGTCAAAATCTACGACTTCACCGCCTGAAACCACGTTTGCAGGCAGGGGAGTAATCGCATATTTTTCAAGCTGAACTTGACTTAATTGGCGACCAGATAGTTGCACCATACGAATATGGCTTGGGCTAATATCTACACCAATCACGCTACGCCCTGATGTAGCCATAGCTTTCTTATTACTAGTTTTTTTCTCAGTTTTCTTTGAGCGCATGATTTTAAGTCCTTACCTAACGCATAAAACATTTATAATGTCATTTGTCGCTTTGGTTTTCATCCAATAACAAATTCATGCGATATTTTACTTTATTTAAAAAAACACATGGCGATTTTGTGCATTATCGCTGCGAGAAATTTTATGATTAAGAAATTGATTACGACGTTTTTGGGGCTGTTATTAGGTTTATTCCTATTTGCAGTCGGTTTGGTGACTGTTGCAATTTTAGTCACATACCCGAAACTTCCGCCGCTTGATGCGGTTAAATATTATCAACCACACGAGCCTTTAACGATTTATTCGGCTGAGGGCGTGGTGATTGGTTCTTATGGTGATGAAAAACGTGCCTTTACAACAATTGACCAATTTCCCGAGGTTTTGAAAAACGCAGTAATTGCGGCGGAAGATAAACGTTTCCGTGAACACTGGGGCGTGGATGTCATCGGCGTGATTCGTGCGGCAATTAGCAATGCTTCTGGCGGCGCAAAACAAGGGGCAAGTACGATTACGCAGCAAGTGGCGCGTAATTTTTACTTAACCAATGAACGCACTATGACGCGCAAATTCAACGAAGCCTTATTGGCTTATAAAATTGAAAAAACGCTGACCAAAGACCAAATTTTGGAGCTGTATTTCAACCAAATTTATTTGGGGCAACGCGCTTATGGTTTTGCTTCGGCTGCGAAAGTGTATTTCAACAAGGAAGTGCGCGATTTAACGCTGGCGGAAGCCACCATTTTGGCGGGGCTGCCCAAAGCGCCTTCTACCTTTAACCCGATTGTGAACCCCGAGCGTGCGCGTTTGCGTCAAGAGTATATTTTGAACAATATGGTGGAATTGAACATGATTACACCAGCCGAGCGCACGGCGGCGTTAAATGAGCAATTAACGTATGAACGTTATCGCGTGGATGTGGACCAAAATTCGTTGTATGTGGCGGAAATGGCGCGTCAAGAGTTGTTTGAACGCTATGGCGAAGATGCGTACACCAAAGGTTTGAAGGTTTACACCACCGTGAGCGTGGCAAACCAAAAAGCGGCAACGACTGCACTGCGCAACACTTTGCGCAGTTTGAGCGCGGGGCGTGCTTATGCCGGCGCGGAACAGCAGTTGGATTTCAGCTCGGTTGAACCCGAAGACATCGAAGACGCGGCAGAGCAATTTCTTACCAACACTTACACGGTTGAAGGCATGGTGCCTGCGGTGGTGATTGAAGCAGGCAAACAGGGGATTGTGGCTTATATGCAAGGGGGCAAAAAGGCGACTTTGAAAATAGGCGACATGGGCATCGCGCGCAACGCCATTGGCAACAAAAAACTGGGCGACAAGGCGATTAAAGTCGGCTCGGTGATTCGTGTGATGAAGCTGAAAAACGGCAGTTGGACGGTTACACAGCAGCCTGAAATCCAAGGTGCGCTGGTTTCTATTGATGCGCAAACGGGCGCGGTGCAGGCTTTGGTGGGCGGTTATGATTTCCACAACAAGGCGTTTAACCGCGCCACGCAAAGTATGCGCCAACCCGGTTCTGCGTTTAAACCGTTTGTTTACTCGGCGGCGTTGTCCAAAGGTTTTACCGCTTCTACGCTGGTGAACGATGCGCCGATTACCATTCGCGGTTGGTCGCCACAAAACTCGGACGGTTCTTATTCGGGCATGATTACGCTGCGCCAAGCCTTAACGTGGTCTAAAAACACGGTATCGGTGCGGATTGCGCAAGCGATGGGCGTGAGCTATTTGCGCGCTTATGTGCAACGCTTTGGCTTTACGGCGGAACAAATCCCGCCTGCGCTATCTATCGCGCTGGGCACGGCTTCGGTTACGCCGATGCAAATGGCGGAAGGCTATGCGGTGTTTGCCAATGGTGGCTATAAAGTTGCCCATTATGTGATTGATAAGATTTTTGACAGCAAAGACAATTTGCGTGCCGAAATGCAGCCTTTGGTGGCGGGCAAAACCGCGCCGCAAGTGATTGACCCGCGCAATGCTTATGTGATGACTTCTATCTTGCACGACGTTGCCACCAAAGGCACGGGCGCGGCAACCAACGCGCTCGGTCGCAGCGATATTGCGGGCAAAACGGGCTCAACCAACGACTTTAAAGACGCTTGGTTTGTGGGCTACACGCCCAAAATCGTAACCGCTGTTTACATTGGCTACGACAAGCCGCGCACCATTGGCAAAGGCGCGTTTGGCGGCAAAATTGCGCTGCCTGTGTGGATAAACTATATGCGCTTTGCCCTTAAAGGCAAGCCTGTGAGCAAGTTTGTTGAACCCAAAGGCGTGGTGAAACGCGATGGCGAAGTGTACTTGAAAGAACGCCAAACCACCGATGAGCACTTGCCGTTGGATAACACCACCGACCAACCCGAAGTGGTGCGTCCGTTGAACAAACCCAAAGCGCAAGAGCAAGAGCTGCCGCCGGCGGATAACGGCAGCGCAGGCGAGCGCGAGTTGCGCCCCGTGCCAAGCAACGCGCCAAGCCGCAGCCGCGGCAACAGCGACGACGCAGCCAACGCGTTCTTTGAAGACTAAGCCGAAAACCATCGCCAAAGGCAGCCTGAAAACTGCTTTTGGCGATTTTTTTGCCCGCCCGTTTTCAGGCTGCCGAATATCGTTGGTTAAAATACCAGACGAGACAAGGCGGTAACGAGAAATGCGCCATCGGCAGCCTGAAATCCATTGCCCGCCTTGCCCGACCTCGTTTCAGGCTGCCCAAATCTGCTAAACTCCCCATCCCCAACACACCAAGGAACCCCCATGTCGTTCGCCATCCAAATCACCCCCGACACCATCCGAATCAGCCACGCCGAGCAATATCAAGTGGAAATCTACCCGTTCGGCGCGCTGCTCAACCGCTTCGCCATCCGCCAAGAAAACGGGCAATGGCACAACGCCATCGCCGCCTATTCCTCCCCGCAGCACGCACAAGAAACGCTCACCCGACTTTTCCGCAGCGCCAAACTCAGCCCCTTTGTTTGCCGGTTGGATAACGCGCAATACACCCACCAAGGCAGCCTGAAAACCATCCGCAAATTCAAACTCGGCGACAGCGCCATCCACGGCTTAATCTTTGACGCGCCCTTTCAACTGCAAAGCAGTCACAGCAACGCCGACAGCGCCGGCATCACCCTCGCCCACACCTATCGCAGCGACGACAGCGGCTACCCCTTCGCCTACCAAATCCAAATCAGCTACACACTCGACACCCACGGCAAGCTCCGCATCCGCAGCCAAGTGCGCAACCTAAGCGACAGCATCATCCCCATCGCCGATGGCTGGCATCCCTACTTCGCCGTGGATGGCGACATGGCAAGCTGGCAACTGCAAATCCGCAGCCAAGCACAGCTTGCCTTCAACGAACGTATGCTGCCCACAGGCGAAAAAATCGCCCACAACCCCTTCACCCACAGCACACCCATCGCCCAAACCGAGCTAGACAACTGCTTCGTGCTCACGCCCGATTTTGCCCAACCCGCCGTGGTGCTCAAAGGCGAGCGCATTCAATTGAGCATCACGCCCGAAGAGAGCTACCCCTTTGTGCAAGCCTACACCCCGCCGCAACGCAACAGCATCGCACTGGAAAACCTCAGCAGCGCACCTGATGCGTTTAACAACCACATCGGCCTAATCCGGCTTGCGCCGCAGCAAACGCAGGAATTCGTTACCGTTTACCAGTTGGTAAACCGCTAAACCGTTTTCAGGCTGCCGCAGCATCAATCGGCAGCCTGAAAACAGTTGCCCGCCGCAACCGCAGCCAACAAAACATCAAACGGCTTGCCAGTCTCTATATTTCACAAGCCTGCCTCCCCTATTTCATGCGCGATTTGCGTTTTCAGGCTGCCGCAACCGCCATGTCGTGCCACCAAGCCGCGCACGCGGTTTGAGGCAGCCTGAAACGCAGTTGGGCGCAACCAACCCCGCCAAACCAGTTAAAATACACCCCCTTTTCAACCCGAAAACACCGCAACCATGACCCCCACCCAACTCACCCACACCGCCGCCGTTCTCGCCCAAATGCTTACATTTGAACAACCCGCCGACGTCGTCCTATCCAACTACCTGCGCAACCACCGCAAACTCGGGCGCAACGACCGCCACGAAATCGCCGAAACCGCCTTCGCCGCCATCCGCCATTATCAAAAAATCGCCACCGCGCTGCGCCGCCCCGCCGTGCAATCGCGCAAAGCCGCGCTCGCCGCACTGATACTCGGGCGCAGCGTCAGCATCAGCCAAATAGAAAACCTACTCAACAACGCCGACAACGAAAAAGAATTTCTCAGCAGCCTGAAAGCCCACAAAAACGAATTTTCAGGCTGTCTCAACACCGCCGCCGAACTGCCCGACTGGCTCATCGCCCGTTTGCAACAACACTACACCGACGAGCAAATCCTCGCCTTCGGGCGCAGCGTCGCCCAGCCCGCCCCGCTGGATGTGCGCGTGAACACGCTTAACAGCAAGCGCGACAAAGCCCTCGCCCAACTGCAAGCCGACTACCCCCAAGCCACCGCCACCCCCCTCGCCCCGCACGGCATCCGCTTCCCCAACAAGCCCGCGCTCAACCAACACCCCCTGTTTTTAGACGGCACCATAGAAGTGCAAGACGAAGGCAGCCAACTATTGGTTCAACTGGTGGGCGCAAAACGCGGCGAAATCGTCGTTGATTTTTGCGCGGGCGCAGGCGGCAAAACCCTTGCCATCGGCGCGCAAATGGCAAACAAAGGGCGCATCTACGCCTTTGACGTTTCCGAAAAACGCCTGGCCAACCTTAAACCGCGCATGACCCGCGCAGGCTTAACCAACATCCACCCCGAAAAAATCCACAGTGAAACCGACCCGCGCATCGCAAGACTCGCTGGCAAAGCCGACCGCGTGCTGGTGGACGCGCCCTGCTCGGGGCTAGGCACGCTGCGCCGCAACCCCGATCTTAAATACCGCCAATCACCCGAAACCCTAGCCAATTTGCAAGCCCAACAGCAAAGCATCTTGCGCGCCGCCGCCGAACTCGTGCGCGCAGGCGGGCGGCTGGTTTACGCCACTTGCAGCATCCTGCCCGAAGAAAACGAAAACCAAGCCGAACACTTCTTGCAAACCCACCCCGACTTTGAACTACTGGATTGCAGCGAACTCCTCGCCGCGCAAAAAATCCCGCTCAACACGGGCAAATACCTGCGCCTAGACACCGCCACCCACCACACCGACGGCTTCTTCGCCGCCGTGTTCCAACGCAAAAGCGCGTAAACATGATTTCAGGCTGTTTATTGTTCACCACATTCAGGCAGCCTGAAAATGGAGCGGCGGTGGCTCGCCGCCATAAACGCCAACCATCCAACCGCTGTCTAACCACAAAGCGCCACCCCAAAGGCAGCCCGAAATCAACACTCGTAGGTCGGGCATTCATGCCCGACAAACAACCAGCGCACCAACATCAGTCGGGCAACAAGTGCCCAACCTACGCGCTGCAACAAAATTCAGCATAACCCGTAGGGTGTGCAACTTGCTGCGCACGCTGTTTACCAACCTTTGTGCCAACCCAAAGGCAGCCTGAAAATGGAGCGGCGGCAGCTCGCCGCCATAAACGCCAACCATCCAACCACTGTCTAACCACAAAGCGCAATCCCAAAGACAGCCTGAAACCAACACTCGTAGGTCGGGTATTCATGCCCGACAAACAACCAGCGCACCAACATCAGTCGGGCAATAAGTGCCCGACCTACCCGCTGCAACAAAATTCAGCATAACCCGTAGGGTGTGCAACTTGCTGCGCACGCTGTTTGCTAACTCAAAGGCAGCCTTGCCCCTTTGTCCAAATCTTTGATTTGGGTATATAAGGGGTAGTCCGAAGCGCACCGCGCAAGGTAGAAAAACCTATTTCCCCACTTTCAAGCTGCCTCCCCCGAAAGCCCGCCATGCCCCACACCACCAACAAAACCCTCACCCAAGCCGAGCGCATCATGCTGGTTTCCGTGCTGCTGTCCAGCCAATACACAGGCAGCAACCAAACGCGCGAACGCAGTTTTCAGGCTGCCTGTGCCGAAGCCGCCGAGCTGGTGCGCGCCACAGGCGGCGAGCTTATCCACAGCGAAACCGCCAAGCGCGACAAACCGCACACTGCCCTATTCGTGGGCACGGGCAAAGCCGAAGAGCTCGCCCAGCTTGTGCAGCAGCACCAAATCCAACTCGTGATTTTCAACCACGAACTCACGCCCACCCAAGAGCGCAACCTAGAACGCGCCCTGCAATGCCGCGTGCTAGACCGCGTAGGGCTCATCCTCGCCATCTTCGCCCAACGCGCCCAATCGCAAGAAGGCAAGCTGCAAGTGGAGCTTGCCCAGCTCAACCACCTAGCCAGCCGCCTTGTGCGCGGCTACGGGCATTTGCAAAGCCAAAAAGGCGGCATTGGCTTAAAAGGCCCGGGCGAAACCCAGTTGGAAACCGACCGCCGCCTGATTCAAACCAAAATCACCGCGCTCAAACGCCAGCTTGCCAATGTAAAAAAACAACGCGAAACGCGGCGCAAATCCCGCCTTTCAGGCAGCCTAAAAACCTTTGCCATCGTGGGCTACACCAACGCAGGCAAATCCACCCTGTTCAACCGTCTCACCAAATCCGACGTATTCGCCAAAGACCAACTGTTCGCCACGCTCGACACCACCGCGCGGCGGCTCTACCTTGCCCCCGAAGCCAGCATCATCCTCAGCGACACGGTGGGCTTTGTGCAGGATTTGCCGCATCAGCTGGTTTCCGCCTTTTCCGCCACGCTGGAAGAAACCGCGCTGGCAGACGTGCTGCTGCACATCGTGGACGCGCATGACCCCGAACACGAACGCAAAATCCAAGATGTGAACGCGGTGTTAGCGGAAATCAAAGCCGATAAAATCCCGCAGATTATCGTATACAACAAGATTGATTTGCTGCCCGAGGCGGAACAACACGCAGGCAGCCTGAAAAACCATGCAGGGCAAACCGTTGCCGTGCGCGTGTCGGCGGCCAGCGGCGCGGGGTTGGCGGATTTGCGCGCCGCCTTGCTGGAATGGGCATAACCGGGCGCGGTTGTTGGATGCGCGCCGCGCGTGTAAACTGCGCTTCGCCTTTTCAGTCTGCCCGATGCCTTCGCGCCAAGGCAGCCTGAAAACGCAAACCCTTTCCCAACCCCCAACGGAGTAAATACCATGAGCATTAAAATTGTTGCCACCCTTGCCGTAAAACCCGCCCACCGCGCCGAGCTGCTCGCCGTGTTCCGCGATTTGGTCGCCAAAAGCCGCGCCGAAGCGGGCAACCTGCGCTACGACCTGCACCAAGATTTGCAAAACGAAAACCGTTTTGTGTTTGTGGAAACATGGCAGGACCAAGCGGCGGTGGACAGCCACAACGCCAGCGGCCATTTTCAAGGCTTTTTGCAAGCGATTGACGGCAAAACCGACAGCGTGGAAATCGTGTTGATGACGGATGTGAGCGAAAACGGCAACTAAACATTGCGCGTAACCGGCAAACCAAAGGCAGCCTGAAAACGAGCGAAGCGAGTTTCAGCGGAGCTAACAGCGAAGCTAAAACGTGCCTCTAAAAATGTTTTCAGGCTGCCTTACATTTGCCATCCAACTGCCGTCATTCCCGCGCAGGCGGGAATCTTGGTTAATCTTAAACAACGACTTGTTTTACAATCATTTATGAATATCAAACAAGATTCCCGCCTGCGCGGGAATGACGGCATTTCTCGTTGTTCAGGCTGCTGCTAGGGTTTGCAAAGGGTTCAGATGGCATGAAAGGCAGCCTGAAAACGAATCACACCGTTTTCAGGCTGCCTCAATATAGCGCGTTGGCGGCTCGCCGACATTTTTGTTCACATCCAGCGCGGTTGGTTTAATGCACCATTTGGCGGCGAGCCGCCGCTGCTCCATTGTGCACCGCCGTTACCCCACGCGATAAAACGCCAAGCTGCCGAGCAAATTGGGCAGCATTTCTACGCGGTGGTTGCCCGTCATCACGGTGCGTTCCAGCACGCGGATTTGGTTTTTGGCGCACAGTTGGTCAAAATCTTGCAGCGTGCACCAATGGATGTTGGGCGTGTTATACCATTGGTAGGGCATCCGCTCGGACACGGGCATGTGCCCGCCCAGTGCGATTTGCAGGCGGTTGCGCCAGTAGCCGAAGTTGGGGAAGGTAACAATGGCTTGCTTGGCAACGCGGGTTAAATCGCGCAGGATGTTTTCGGTGTTTTGCATGGCTTGGATGGTTTGGCTGAGCACAATCACGTCAAAACTTTGGTCGCCAAAGGTGGTTAGCCCGCGTTCTAGGTCGGCTTGGATAACGTTGATGCCGCGTTCTATGGCGGCTTGCACGCTGTTGGCGTTGATTTCTATGCCGTAGCCTGTGCATTGTTTGCTTTGGGTGAGCGCGGATAGCAGCGCGCCGTCGCCGCAGCCTAGGTCTAGCACATGGGATTTTTCGGGAATCCAGTCGTAAATCAGTTGAAGGTCTTTGCGTAAGGGCATAGATAGTCTCGTCTTGTGGTTTTCAGGCTGCGTTTGGAAATGCGACAAAGCGCAAAGGCAGCCTGAAAAAGGGTTTGAATGATGAATAGGATTATTCCGCCAGTTCCCACGCTTGCTTGCCCGATTGCCAGCGCAGATAGGGGGCAACATAGCCGTCTTGGTAGCGGATTTCGTATTCGCTGGGGCTGTGGCGGATGTAGTTGGGTTGCCAGCCTTGTTTGTTGTGTTTGAAGCCGAGCGGGATAAGTTCGGCTTCGCTGTTTTCAGGCAGCCTTTGGTGGCTGCGCTGGAATTGTTGGATTTGGGCGATGATTTGGTTGCCGAGTTGGATGTCTTTGTGTCGCCGCCATTGGGTGGGCAGGTTGAGATAGGCGAAACCGATGGTAACGATGATTGCCATGCCGAGCAGGGTTTGGATAAAGGTTTTCATGGTTTACACGCTGATGTTGTTCATATAGGCGCGCACGGCGTTGTGGTATTGCGGGTCGTTTAGCAGAAAGGCGTCGTGTCCGTGTTGGCTGGGCACTTCTACATATTGCACGTTTTTGCGCGCGGCGATGAGGGCGCGCACGAGTTCGCGCGAGCGTTCGGGGGAAAACCGCCAATCGGTGCTGAAACTGGCGATAAAGTAGTGCGCTTGGGTGTGTTGCAGGGCGGCTTGTAGGTTGTCGTTGTATTCGGCGGCGGGGTCAAAATAATCCAGCGCTTTGGTCATTAAGAGATAGGTGTTGGCATCAAAGGTTTCGGCGAATTTGTCGCCTTGATGGCGTAGGTAGCTTTCTACTTCAAAATCAATATCGTAGTTGTAGTTGTAGTGTTCGTTGCGCAGTTGTCGCCCGAATTTGTTGCCTAAGCCGTGTTCGGCAAGATAGGTGATGTGCCCCATCATGCGGGCGGTGCGCAGGCCGCGGCGGGGCTTGGTGTGGTGTTGGGCGTAGTTGCCGCCGTGGAAATCGGGGTCGGTGATGATGGCTTGGCGGGCTACGTCGTTAAAGGCGATGTTTTGGGTGGAGAGTTTGGGCGCGGAGGCGATGACAAGGGCGTGGCGCACGCGGCCGGGGTAGTCTATCGTCCATTGCAGCGCCTGCATGCCGCCCAAGCTGCCGCCTACCACCGCCGCCCATTGCTGGATGCCAAAGTGGTCGGCAAGCTGGGCTTGGGTGTTCACCCAATCGCGCACGGTTACCAGCGGGAAGTCTGCGCCATAGGGCTCGCCTGTGGCGGGGTTGATGCTGGTTGCGCCTGTGCTGCCTGCGCAGCCGCCTAGGTTGTTGAGCGCAATCACGAAGAATTTGTTGGTGTCGATGGGTTTGCCTGCGCCTATCATGTTGTCCCACCAGCCTGCGTATTTGTCGTTGGGGTGGTGTCGCCCTGCGGCGTGGTGCGTGCCCGATAGCGCGTGGCAGATGAGCACGGCGTTGCTTTTGCTTTCGTTCAGCTCGCCGTAGGTTTCGATGATGAGTTGGTAGCCGGGCAGGGTGCTGCCGTTTTGCAGGGTGATGGGGTCGGGGAATGAGATGATTTGCGGGGTGATGAGGGTGGTGCTGGTGATGGTCATGGCGGGATGGGGTGGATAAAAATAAGGCGCGATTATAGCGCGAGTTGGGCGGGCGAAGGCAGCCTGAAAACAGGGAATGGGCGCGATTGCTGTCATCTGGTCGCGCAATTTACGCTACAATCTCGCCCTTTCAGGCTGCCTTAAAGGAAACATCATGTCGCTTAAATTCAGCAAAATGCACGGCTTGGGCAACGATTTTATGGTGATTGACGGCATCAACCAAACGTTTACGCCCAACGCCGCCCAAATCGCGCAATGGGCAAACCGCCATTTGGGCATCGGTTTTGACCAACTGCTGCTGGTGGAACGCGCCCAAACGCCCGCTGCCGATTTTCGCTATCGCATTTTCAACGCCGATGGCGGCGAAGTGCAGCAATGCGGCAACGGCGCGCGCTGCTTCGCTAAATTTGTACACGACAAGGGTTTAACCGACAAAACGCAGATTGCGGTGGAAACCGCAGCGGGCATCATCAAGCCGCAAATCCAGCCCAATGGCTTGGTAACGGTGGACATGGGCGCGCCGCGTATATTGCCCGACGACATCCCTTTCAGGCTACCTGCTGATGGCTCGGAAACGGCAGGCGCGCTCACGCATCAAATCGTGTGGCGCAGCGACCAACCCGCAATTGCCGCCAGCCTAGTGAGCATGGGCAACCCGCACGCCGTGCTGCGCGTAGATGACACGAAAACCGCGCCCGTTGCCGAAATCGGCGCGGCGTTGCAGCAGCATCCGCAGTTCCCCGAGCGCGTGAACGTGGGCTTTATGCAGGTGCTTGACCCCACGCACATCGCGCTGCGCGTGTTTGAACGCGGCGCGAGCGAAACGCTGGCGTGCGGCACGGGCGCGTGCGCGGCGGTGGTGGCGGGGATGCGGCAGGGCTGGCTGGCGGCGGGCGAAACGGTGCAAGTGTCGTTGCGCGGAGGCGATTTGTTTGTCCAATGGCACAGCGGCAGCCATGTGATGATGACGGGCGAGGCGGTGTGGGTGTTTGACGGCGAATTGGCAGCCTGAAAACCGTTTCCGCTTCGCTGCGAGGCTGCCTATCCATCATAGAAAGCTCCCCATGATAAACGTTCACAAAGTTTGGTTTTACAGCGCGGCGATGGCGGTCGTTATCGCAGGCGTGTATTTCAACCTGCCCGACGCAGAGCAGCAAGCCAAGATGCAAGCCGCCGCTGCCAAGAAAAAAGCGGAACGCGCCGCCAAGCGGCAACAATCCGCCGCATCCGCACCCGCCGGCGCGGCACGGGCGCAGTAGTTTTCAGGCTGCCTCTGCTGGGTGCGGCAGATAAGCCCGCCCATATCGCAACCATTAGTAATGCAGCCTGAAAACCCATTCATCCCCATTTCCCCCTCCAAGCCGCTTACCCCTTTTTTCAGGCAGCCTCACCCAACCCACTCCATACCCACCCGCCATGTCCCAAATCAACCTCCTTACCGCCAGCCTATTTGTCGCCCTATTCGTGTTCCAAACCCTGCGCCACCGCCAGTTTGCATGGCTCGCCCTCAGCACCGCGCTGTTTATCGCCGTGCAATGGTATTTTTTGCACGACCTCTCGCGCCCTGCCCTGCCCTTTGTGCAGCCATACAGCATCGCCGCCCATCTCTACATCGCCCAAGCCTACATCCTCATCGGCAGCCTTGCCTACCGCCACCCGAGGCAGCCTGAAAACGGGCATCACGAGCATAACAAACTGGCACCCAGCGCCACCCCCAGCCTCTATCTCACCAGCCTCATCCACGCCAACCTTGCCATGCACCTTGCCTTTTTTATCCTGATTGGCTGCGCGTGGATTATCTACCCCTACGGCATCAGCCCGCATTTCATCGCCGACCTCTACCAAATCTACGCGCTCGACCCCACCGCATGGCTCAGCTTCACCGCCTTTTTAATGCTGCTCACCACCCTCTATCTGGTTTTATTTCGGCAGCCTGAAAACTGCAAACCCGGCCGCCGCCAGCTTTCCGTCAGCGTGCTGCTTGCCCTTGCCATGCAGGCGCAATACATCCGCCAAACCCTGATAGACCTGTTTACCCAATTCCAATGACCCTCGCCGCCCTGCACGCCGCCCAACTCGCCCTCGCCCCCATGGCGGGCATCACCGACCTGCCCTTCCGCCAGCTCGCCCGCCAATTTGGCGCGCAATGGGCCGCCAGCGAAATGGTAACCGTGAACCCCGACTTGCAACACACCGCCAAAACCCGCCACCGCCAAAACCACGCAGGCGAAAGCGGCGTCATCGCCGTGCAAATCGCCGGCAGCGACCCCGCCCAGCTTGCCGTCGCCGCGCAACACAACGTCGCCCTTGGCGCGCAAGTCATCGACATCAACATGGGCTGCCCCGTCAAAAAAGTGTGCAACGTGCTCGCCGGCAGCGCGCTGCTGCAAAACGAAACCCTCGTCGCCCGAATACTCAACGCCGTGGTGCGCGCCGTAAACGTGCCCGTTACCCTTAAAACACGGCTCGGCTGGGACGACGAACACCAAAACATCCCCACCATCGCCCGAATCGCCGAAGACGCAGGCATCGCCGCCCTCGCCATCCACGGGCGCACCCGCAGCCAAATGTATCGCGGGCAAGCGCAATACGAACTCATCGCCGCCGTCAAACAACAAAGCCGCCTGCCCGTCTGGGCAAACGGCGACATCACCAGCCCGCAAAAAGCCGCCGCCGTGCTGGCACAAACAGGCGCAGATGCCGTGATGATAGGGCGCGGCGCGCAAGGGCAACCGTGGCTGTTTGCCGACATCCGGCATTATCTGCAACACGGCACGCTCCCGCCGCCCATGCCGTTTCAGGCTGCCTGCGAAATCATCCTGCGCCACCTTGCCGCCATGCACACCTTCTACGGCGACAATGCAGGCACGCGCATCGCCCGCAAACACATCGGCTGGTATCTCGCCCGCATCCCCAACAGCCAAACCGCCCGCCAGCACCTCAACCAAATCAACCACGCCAACGAGCAATACGACTATTTGGCAAACTACCTCGCCGCGCAAGCCCAACAATACGCATACTGGCCGCGCGATTATGAGGCAGCCTGAAACGCTAAACCCAAATGGAACGGCGACGGCTTGTTGCCCAAAGGCAGCCTGAAATCAGGTTCGCTGGTTGGCAAGAAAAGAAGAAAATAATGTCGGCAAACCAACGATGCACATCTTGATTTTCAGGCTGCCTCAAACCATCAAAGGCAGCCTGAAAAAGAAAAACCGTTTGGTATTCAGCCAAGCGGTTTTTTGCTGGATGGATTGGCTTTCAGGCTGCCTAATCTCATCACAACCGTTTAATACTGCCACTCTCTCCCCTACGTTCAGCCGAACGCAGCATTCTTTTTTCGGGAAAAAGCGTGCGCTTGTCCGACGACGCGCGTAGCGCGGCTAGTTCGCACGCGCCGAAAAAAGGATGCGCAGTGAGGGAAGTTTGGCACAGCCAAACCTGCACGTCGGGGTCGCCTTTCTTTTGCTAGAACCTGTATTCGTTATCTGCGCGAGCGGATTTTGTATTCAGTGAATACGAATACAAGGCGACAAGATGGGTTAATAGTGGTTCTATTAACCCATCTTGGCAACGCGGTAGGCGTGTTCAATGAAGGCAAAAGCAGCCGTGCAGATAGCGAATGCGGGTTCTCATTCTTTGGCGAAGCAAAGAAAAGTAAGTGCCCCGCCGGCATGAAGCGCATGGTTAAAACTACGCCCCAAGCCAACCACAAAGCCCCAACCCATTTTCAGGCTGCCTCTCACATCATTCTGCCACCCAACACCCCCACCCCACTCACCAAACAAAACAACACTTTATTTACACAAAATAACGGTTATAATGCGCGCGCTTCTGATTTCGGAGTAATCATACAACATGACCTTAACGCTTCTTTTCCGAGAATATTGCAGTTTGTGCCACCACATGCGCCAAGCCCTGCTGCCCTATCAGCAGCAATACGGGTTTGCGCTCAACGTGGTGGATGTGGATGAAGACGAAAATCTAGTCGCGCGCTATAACGAGCTGGTGCCCGTGTTGCTGCATGGCGAACACGAAATTTGCCATTGGCATCTCAACGAAGCCGCGTTATCGGCGTATCTCAATCAGGCGGCGGTTTAGGGGCTATTGACAATCAACAGCCCTAGGGCAGCCTGAAAATATCGCGTGAACACGCTTTTATACAGCACAACGCCGTAGCCAAAGCCAAGCCACGCGATGATAGGCAGCCTGAAAACCGCTTTTGTTTTATTTGTTAGAAGGAGACTGTCAAATGACAGCACTTGTTGATTATTTAACAGCCAATCCTTTGTTTGCATTATTTGCAACGATTGCATTGGGCTACGCCGTGGGCATGATTAGCGTGCGCGGTTTATCGCTGGGCGCAGGCGCAGTGTTGTTTATGGGCTTGGCAATGGGTGCGCTTGCGCCCAAATCCGCCTTGCCTGCCATCGTGGGCACATTCGGCTTGCTGCTCTTTTTATACGGCGTGGGCATTGCGTTTGGCGCGCAATTTTTCAAAGGCTTAACCAGCCCCTTGGGCATTAAAGCCAACATCGCCTCGGTGATTGGCGTATTGCTGTCGCTGGGCTTGATGCTGTTGGCGATTAAATTGGTGCCGGGCGTGAACTTTGCCGAAGCCATCGGCGCATGGGCAGGCGCAGGCACCAGCACCTCCGCCCTGCAAGCAGCCATGGTGGTAACGGGCGACAAAATCCCCGCCACAGGCTATTCCGTTGCCTATCCGTTTGGCGTGGCCGTGCCCATCTTGGTGATTGGTTTGTACAACAGCTTCTTCAAGCCCAAATACACGCTGGAAGAGCGCACCTCGTTGCGCGTGTGCGCCGTGCGCGTGGAAAACCCCGAAATCTTCGGCAAAACCATGTCGGACGTAAACAGCACCCTGCCCGACGGCGTGAGCATCACCACCACCAACCGCGGCGGCAAAGCCGTTGCCTTGGGGCATTTGGGCGAATTGCAACACGGCGACATCGTGCTGATTACCGCGGTGGACAACGCCAAGCTGGACCAAGCCGTGCCCACCGTCGGCACGCGCGTGGGCGACAAAATCAGCTTGGTGCAAGGCGAAAAGGAATACCAACGCCTGTTTATCTCCAACCCCAACTTGGAAGGCAAAACCATCCCGCAAATCCGCCAGCTGATGACGCTCAATGTCAGCATCTTACATATCCGCCGCGGCGACACCGATATGCCGCTCACCCAATCGCTGCGCATGGAAATCGGCGACCAAATCGGCGTGTTGGCAGAAGTGGGACACACCAAAGAATTGCAACGCTTCTTCGGCGACTCGGTTAAAGCGGGCGGCGAAGTGAACTATCTTTCTATGGGCGTGGGCGCGGCGGTCGGCTTGGCGGTGGGTTCCATTCCGTTCACCATCCCCGGTTTGGGCAAAGTGAAACTGGGCTTGGCGGGCTTGCTGCTGGTGGCGTTGTATCTGGGCAAGGCGCGCAACACATGGAAGTTCACATGGAGCATGCCGATTGCCGCCTCGCGCGTGTTCCGCGAATTTGGTTTGGCTTTGTTCCTTGCCCAAGTGGGCATGGCATCAGGCTCAACCTTTGTGGAAACCGTTGCCAAAAGCGGCATGACTTATCTGCTGCTGGGCGTGGCGCTGGTTGCGCTGCTTTCTATCAGCGTGTTGCTGATTACCGTGTATGTGTTCCGCATCCCTTACGACATGGCGGCGGGCATCATCTCGGGCGCAACGGGCAACCCCGCCATTTTGGCGTTCAGCAGCAAAACGCTGGCTTCCGATAAACCCGATGTGGGCTATGCGATGATTTTCCCGTCGATGACGGTGTTTAAAATCTTGCTGGTGCAGATTATCGGCGCGTTTATGTAGCGGCGTGATGTTTGTCTAAACGATAAAACCCTTTGTGCTGGGTAGCATAAAGGGTTTTTTGTTGGATGGGTTTTCAGGCTGCCTCAGGGTGTTATTTAAGGCAGCCTGAAAACCCAAATTGCTTGATGTTCTGCTAAACAGTTTTACTTGCTAGATAGATTGACTTTCAGGCTGCCTAACACTTCACAAATGTTTAATGCTACTGCCTCCTCCCCTACGTCCAGCCGAACGCAGCATTCTTTTTTCGGAAACAAGCGTGCGCTTGTC